>TARA_R110002111_G_scaffold247140_4_pt1 | contig 94692 bp, 75 predicted proteins | sample TARA_R110002111 | Tara Oceans TARA_R110002111 (sample SAMEA4397363) | marine metagenome | biome: Polar Biome; feature: [ZZZ] marine water layer (ENVO:01000295); material: water (ENVO:00002006), including particulate matter (ENVO:01000060) such as... | depth 199 m
GAGCACCAACGTGCATCAGGAACGTATCAAAACCATTGATAATGAACGCCGATTGAATCTGCTGCGACTGACGGAAATGAAATCGAAGGTGGATTCACTCAAAGACGCCATCGCCAGTGGCGAATCCAAAGAGACTCTGGAGTTGCTGGCGCAGCAGTTTATGATGGGGCAGGCACGCGGACAGGCCGGTGGTGCTGCGAATGCCTCTGAAAATAATCTCGCTACCCCAGGTGTTACGAATAACGATCGTGCGCGTGCGGCGCTGGAAACACACTTGATGCCGTTACTGATTCAGAAGAATCAACTGGAAAGAGATTTTAAAGAGAATCACCCCGACCTGGATGCCGTGAATCGCAGTATCGACACGATTGTCAACCTGTATCGACGGCAGGGGATCGAGATTTCCGCTGAGAACCTTGCCTCTGGTGAATTCAATTTATCTCAGGCCAAAGAAATCGACTTCGTGAATGTGTATCTGAGTTCGATGGAGCAGCAGCTCAAAGAACTTGAGAATCGTGAAAAAGAACTCACTAAACTGTTCGATCAGGAAAGCGAACTTGCTAAGAAGGTCGGGAACTTTCAGGTCGTTGATCAGTCGTTTAACGAAGAAATCGCACAACTGAAAACGCAGCGCGATAATATATTCAAACAATTACTCGTCGAAAAAGTTTCTCAGGGAAACAGCGGTTATACGTTGTTGCAGTTATCTCCTGTCAAGGATGCGCTGGTGATCAAACGCCAGATCAAATTCCTGATGGCAGGGGGCGCGGTCGGTCTGGCACTGGTGCTGGCGATTTCCTATCTCAGAGAAATGCGTGATACGACGGTGAAGTCAGTCGATGAAATCAGAGACCAGTTGCATTTACCGGTTCTGGGTGAAGTACCTGCGTTTGCAGAGACTGATATTGCGATGGATGACAGTGCATTTGATTCTGCCTTGTGGTATTACTATCGCCCGTCTTCGAAGGAAGCAGAAGCGTTTCGATCGTTGCGGACTTCGCTACTGCTGAAAACAGATCGCAGCGGCGCCAAAGTGCTGCAGGTGACCAGTGCCGAGCCCGGCGATGGAAAAACAACTTCAATTTCCAATCTGGCATTGGCAATTGCTCAGACAGGCCGCAAGGTTTTGATTGTTGATGCCGACTTGCGGCGACCGACAGTTCATAAATTATTCGGAATAGTGAATGCGATTGGTTTAGGAGATGTCTTAGCGCAAGAGATTGACGCAGAGACGGCCATCCGCGAAACCAGAATCAGCAACCTTTCGATCATGACCGCCGGTACGCTGCCGGGGAATCCATCAGAAATGCTGATGTCCCGACATTTTACGGATCTGATCAAGCAGTTGCGTGAAGAGTATGACTACGTTCTGATTGACACACCGCCGCTGGTGGTCGTCAGCGATCCTTCCGTGATTGCCTCGGCTGTTGACAGTGTGCTGCTGGTGGTGCGCATCGATAAGAACCGCCGCGGGGTGATTCGCAAAGTGCAGCAGATCATTCAAACGAACGGGATCAAAGTGACGGGTATTCTGGCAAACGGGATCTTCACCGGAAAACATGGTCAGTACGACTACGGAACGGGAGAAGGTTATCAAGAATATTATCTGCCACAACAGCAGAAAAAAGCGATGGAACCTGCTGTGCCCGTGAAAAGCGAAATCAGCAGTCATTCAGTCTGACTGCTATTCGAGTTCAATATCCAGTTCTTCAATTTTACGATAGAGGCTGGAAAGTCCGAGCTTTAACCGCTTGGCGGCTTCTCGTTTATCGGTGCTGTCTTTCAGCACGCGGGTAATATGCATCCGTTCGTAATGTCTGAGGGCCAGTCGCAGGTCATCCACATCGGGTAACGGGGGATCATTCTGATGCAGTTCCGGCGGCAGATCATTCAGGCAGATCATCGTATCATCACACATCATGACGGCGCGTTCGATGGCATTGTCCAGTTGGCGAACATTGCCTTTCCATTCTGCAGACATCAGCGTACGAATGGTTTCGCTGGTTGCACCGGTGACCCGTTTGCCCATTTTTTTGGAGTGTTTCGTGATGAAATATTCCACCAGTTCCGGAATATCATCGACGCGCTCCCGCAGCGCCGGGATGTGAATTTTCATGCCGTCCAGGCGGTAGAACAGATCTTCTTCGAATTCGCCCTTTTTGACCATTTCAGCCAGATCCTGTGTGGAAGAAGCGATTAAGCGGACATCCACTTTCACCGGTTCCGCACTACCGAGCGGCAGGATCTCGCCGTATTCAATGGCCCGCAGCAGCTTGCCCTGTGTTCCCAAAGGGAGTTGAGAGATTTCATCCAGATAGACGGTTCCGCCGTCGGCATTTTTGAAAACGCCGAACTGTTCTGCCTGCGGATACTGCAGCGAACTGCCCGCCGATCCGAAGAGCTGCGATTCCAGCAATTCAATCGGACGCATGCCACAGTTCACCGCCAGAAAACGCTGCTCGCGGTTCGGACCATTGGAGTGAATCGAACGGGCAAATAATTCTTTCCCCGTACCGGATTCGCCAAACAGCAGCACGTTGGAATTGGTGGCGGCAATTTTACGAATCGTATTTTGCAGATTCTGCAGGGTTTTACTGCTGCCGACGATCTCTTCAATTCCAGGGCTGCGTGCCAGCTCGCGCCGGAGGATCTGGTTTTCATAGAAAATTTTCTGGTATTCAAATAAACGATTGAGCTTGTGAGACAGGTCATCAAAAATGACCGGTTTGACCAGATAATCAAAGGCCCCGGCTTTGAAGGCGGAGATAGTATTTTCAACGGTTGCATACGCGGTGATGATCAGCACGAAGATGCTCGGTTTGATGTTCTGCAGGCGTCTGAGCAGTTCAATGCCATCACCGTCCGGTAATTGCACGTCACAGATTGCCACATTGAAGTCCCGGTCCCGCGCCAGTTCCAGCGCTTTGGCGACCGTCGAAGCCTGCATGGTTTCGTAGCCTTCGCTGTTCAGATACTCTGCCAGCGAAGTGCGAATGACTTCTTCATCTTCAACAATCAGCACAGATCGATTGAGTTGCACGTTGGGGTATGTCCTGTTTTTTACTTCAAGTTGTTACAAATTTAATTTCGTTTGCCGGGCCGGGGGGAATCTCTGCCAGACCGTCCAGCTCGTCACAATTGAGTGAGACGATGAACTTGGCACCATCTTTTACTGTATCATCAATTTCAATTGAACCGGAATTTGAGTGTTCCAGGATATTTTTACAAACAAATAAACCGAGTCCCGTGCCTTTGGCTTTTGTGGTAAAATAAGGCTGGAACAGTTTCTGTTTATCTTCCTCCCGAATGCCATGCCCGTTGTCATGTACCGAGATCAGAATCTGACCGGCGCGGGCTTCCGTCGTAATCTCGATCGATGCCCCCTCTTCAGTGGAATCCATCGCGTTCAGAATCAGGTTGAGAAATACCTGGACGAGCTGATCGCGTATCACATGTACGATCGGTAAAGTCTCCGCAAAACGGGTGATGATTTTTTTCCCCTTTTTGCGTTTATAGTATTTCGAAATGTTCAACGACTCTGTAATCAGTTCATTAATATTACAGCGATTGCGTTCGCTGGTGGCAGGACGGCTGAAATCGATCAATTCCCGTAGAATGCGTTGAATTCGTCTTAACTGGCCATCGACTTCTTCCAGCCTTTTGCACGTGTAGTCGTCGTTATTATGCCGATTCAAGAGCTGGACCAGAGAACTGATCCCCGCCAGCGGGTTGCCGACTTCATGCGCAATCCCGGCGGCCAGCAAGCCGAAGGCGGCCTGTTTTTCCTGCTGAACCAGTAACGCCTGCGATTCCTGCAGGTCGGACGTGCGGCGGGCGATACGCTCTTCCAGCAGTTCCTGATTCTGCTTGAGCTGTGCATTGGCAACATAAAGTTCCTGGCTCGCCTGTTTCACCAGTCGGGAAAAAGCAATACCGGCCCAGGCGACCCAGCCCATCCAGACAATCATCAGCAGCAATTGCGTTAACCAGTCTTTGGGAACGGAAGGGCTCGTGAACAGCAGCGTGGTAAAGCTGATCAGGTGCAGCCCCAATGTCATATAAGCGATCGAGGGGGAGTGTCGGATCGAGCAGACAATCAGCGAGAGCAGATAATAAAAACGAAACGGGCTGTTCAGCCCGGCATCGTAATGGCAGAGCAGGCCGATAAAGATGGCCTCCATCACCGAAATGATGAGCGGCCACTCTCCCAGAAACACGCGACTGCGAAAACTGAAGTAGGTGTCCGCCAACGCATAGATGGCGCCTAATGTCAGAATCCAGTTTAACTGGGGAACCTGGATGGCGGAATCGTTGCCGACGAAGTTGACCAGCACATATCCCACACACAGACCGAACCAGCGTATGCGGAGCGTGATTTCTTCTGCCGGCAATTCCCACGCATAGGCGTCGTGGTGAATTTTCGGTTGTGAAGTCGGGGCAGGCGCAGACCCAGCGCCTGGCTGCGGAGACGCGCCGTCTGGCAAGTCTGCAGAAGTCGATAGATTTTCCTGGGCCGAATGATCATTCATAACAGAAATTAAGACTCGGAATCGCACTCGGGAAGCGTTGCGAAAAGAAGGTTCGTCAAAATGGTTCTCTATTGCTTGTCGTACTCATTGATTGACTCTGTTCACCCGGAGCAGGTGCTCGCAGAGGAAATCTAAGCTATACTATCTCGAATCTGAAATTGATCTGCAATTACACATCCGCTATTTTGCAGGAGAAGTCGGCTAATTTTACTGAACAAACAGGTAAAATCAGAACTCTGCTGCGACGACTAACTGTGGAATTCAATGGCCGTTGTCTGCGGCCTGACAAACGAGAACGTGTTCTGCCTGAGAATTTTCGGACAAATATTGTTGAATTGACGAAACGAATACGGGCTTTGCGGTCTACTTGTGTTTACAGATCCGTTACTTTCAACCGATAATAGCGTATATAAGCTGTTAGTTATTTTAGTGGATCGAAAATCCGAATAGATGGGGAATTTATGAAAATCGTTTTAGCGAGCTCCGAGGCGATTCCATTTGCAAAAACAGGTGGACTTGCCGATGTGGCCTCGGCCCTGTCGAAAGCACTCGCAGAGGCAGGCCATGAAGTGAGCCTGTTTTTGCCGTATTACCGTCAATCCACCGCAAAACGGGGGTTCGGACCCGATGATTTTGAAGTCTGCCCGGAAAAAGTCACGATTGCCGTCGGCAGTAAGGATATCGAAGCCGGCCTGGTGAAAGCAAAATTTCCCGATTCGAACGTCACCGTATACCTGGTAGACCAGCCCCGCTATTTTGATCGCCCGGAACTGTATCATGAGAAGGGCCGCGATTATCAGGATAATTGCGAGCGATTTATCTTCTTCAGCCGCTCCGTGCTGGCATTTACGGAGAAACTGAATCTGAAACCGGATGTGATTCATGCCAACGACTGGCAAACCGGCCTGATCCCGGCTTTATTGAAAATTGAATATCAGCACCGTCCCGGTTTTGAAAAGACGGCCTCTGTTTACACTATTCATAACATGGCCTTTCAAGGGCAATACTGGCACTGGGATATGCTGCTGACCGGTATCGACTGGAAATATTTTAATCGGCATCAGATGGAATTCTTCGGGCAGCTCAACCTGTTGAAGACGGGCATCGTTTTTTCGGACATGATTACCACCGTCAGCCCGACCTATGCCAAAGAAATCCGCACGGAACAATTTGGTTACGGTCTGAACGGTGTGCTCGATACACACGCCGATCGACTGGTGGGAATTCTGAATGGCGTAGATACCAGCGATTGGAATCCGGAGATCGATCCCCATCTCGCCGCCAATTATAATGAGCAAACGGTCGAAAAAGGAAAACCGCTCTGCAAAGCAGCCTTGCAGAAACGACTGGGACTGCCTCAAAGACCAGACGTCCCTCTACTCGGCACCATTTCCCGCATGACCGATCAGAAAGGATTTTCATTGATTCTGGACGCGGCGGAAAATCTGCTGGCCACCGATGTGCAGATGATTTTTCTGGGCACGGGCGATCCGTATCATGAAGCTTCCTTTACTGAGCTGGCGAAACGGTTTCCGGATAAGGTCGCAACCTATGTCGGCTTTGATGAAACGCTGGCACATCAGATTGAAGCGGGTCTGGATATTTTCCTGATGCCCAGTCAGTTTGAACCTTGTGGTTTAAATCAGATGTATAGCCTGATTTACGGAACTGTTCCTCTCGTCCATGAAGTAGGCGGCCTGGCAGATTCGGTCGTGGATGCCTCCGAAGCGAACCTCGCAAATGGTACGGCTAACGGGTTTTCCTTCTGGCACTTTGATGCCACCGTGCTGTATCGACAGATGCGTCGTGCGATTGAGATGTATTCAGATAAACCAGCCTGGAACCGGTTGATGCAAACGGGCATGACGAAAGACTGGTCGTGGAAAAACAGCGCCCAAAATTACCTGTCGGTTTACCAGCGCGCCAGCAGTCTTCGTAATAAAAACAGCGAATCGGTTTCTGCTTCGTAATGGCCGGTCATGAAGTTGATTCCACTGTCCTACTTAGATTAACTGTATTTTATGTCTGTGATTCGCACTGATCCCTTAACGGGTTTTACAACAATCTTCGCGCCGGAACGGGCCCAACGTCCGATCTCCATCACGCACGATTTTGCGTCATTCGAAGTGACCGACGAACAAATTGAGTCCGACCCTTTTGCGGAAGGGAAAGAATCGGAAACCACGCCGGAACTGTACGCGGTGCGTTCTCCTGAGAGCAAACCGAATCAGCCGGGCTGGAGTCTGAGAGTCGTGGCAAATAAATATCCCGCGCTGACGCCGCATGTCGATTTATCGGTGGATGAAAATCAGTACGGCGTGCATGAAGTCATTGTGGAATGTCCGCAGTTTGAGACGCAGATGACGCGGCTGGAATTACCTGACTTTCAGAACCTGTTCCACGCGTATCGGCAGCGTGTGGCGACCCACCGGAATGATCCCCGGTTGAAGTATGTGCTCATCTTTAAAAATCAGGGAATTCTGGGGGGCGCTTCGTTGGGGCATGCGCACTCGCAACTCGTCGCCAGCCAGATCGTGCCTCACGCGATGCAGCAGGAACTTCTGGCAGCACGACAGCATCACGCACAACACGACCGTTCCATTTTTGAAGCGTTCTCTCAGGAAATGCCGGCCGGTTATTCCGGGCTGGTGACGTCGACGCCGCATTTTAACGTGTTTTGTCCGTATGCCAGCCGGTTTGCCTTTGAAACCTGGATCGTTCCTCAGTCCCTGAAAACACACTTCGATCACTCCTGCGATCAGGAACTGGATGATCTGGCCGGTCTCAGTCGACGCCTTCTGCGGGCGCTGGAAGAGATTTTGGGCCGCCATGATTTTAATTTTGTGATTCAAACGCCCCCCTTTGATACCGAAGTGCAGACGGGGTATACGTGGAGCATGCGGATTTATCCCCGTCTGGCTCATTTAGCGGGCTTCGAACTTGCGTCGAACATGTTCATCAATCCGGTCTTTCCCGAACAGGCTGTCGAACAACTCAAGAAACAGCTCGTTTCCTGAACGATCTCTCTGATCTTCCCCTCCCTGATTGCCTCTCCCTCAGTGATTCACCTCAGGGATAAAATAGAGAATCAGGACATGGGTTCGGACTTGTCCCAGTTAATCAAACTGGTGAAATCTTGCCTGCTTTAACATTTGCCCTTCCTTCGCCAGTATTTCGGGATTGAGAGTACCGATTTTACGGGGACTTGGATTTTATTCTCATAAAAAGTCCTCTATGATAATTAAAAGATTGGCTTTACTATTATAAGTCAGATTCGTTCCAAGTCCTTCGGGATCAGTGATTAAAGCAGGGATGGGGTAAATTCGTTCCTGTCATAAAATCAATAGTTCTATATTCTTAGCGTAATCGATATTTCCGTGTTCTACACGGATGAGAAAGGATGCGGCCCATGGGCTGTCGACTTCGGCTTGTTTTAGTCATTCACAACCATCAGCCAGTCGGGAATTTTGAAGGGGTTTTTGAAGAATCCTATCAAAACAGCTATCAACCGTTTCTGGACGTGTTGTCAGAATATCCCGAGATCCCTTTTTCTCTGCATACTTCGGGCAGTCTGATGGAATGGCTCGTCGATGCCCATCCGGAGTACATTGATCGCGTCAGAGGCTTAGCCGACTCCGGTCAGGTAGAGATCTTAGGCGGACCGTTTTACGAACCAATTCTCGCCGGGATTCCTCGCTGCGACCGCATCGGCCAGATTGTCGCTTATACCGATTACCTCAAGAAATTATTTGGCACGCCGGTTCGCGGGATGTGGGTTCCGGAACGTGTGTGGGAGCAGTCTTTTGTTTCCGATCTGGTCGATGCCGGCATGGAGTACACGCTGCTGGACGATTCCCATTTCAGCGCCGCCGGGATTCGCGCTGATCAGATGCACGGCTATTATCTGTCGGAAGATGAAGGCCGTCTGCTGAAAATCTTTCCCGACAATGAAACCCTGCGTTACCAGATTCCGTTTACCGATCCCGTCGAAACCATTCATTATCTGAAAGAGATCGCCGACCATCATCCGAACTCCGTGGTTGTGTTTGGCGATGACGGCGAAAAATTCGGCGCCTGGCCGGGGACTTACGATCATGTTTACCGCGATGGCTGGTTGAAGCGCTTTCTGGATCTGCTAAAGCAGAACAGCGACTGGTTAAAAGTCACCACGCTTTCGGAAGCCGTCGATACGGTCTCGCCGATCGGAAGTTGTTATCTGCCCGATGCCAGCTATCGTGAGATGAATGAGTGGGCGCTCTCTTCCGAACGGCAGCTGGAACTGGCCGACCTGAAAGAAAAATTCTCGGAAGTGGAAGGCTTTGATCGGTTAAAGCCTTATCTGCGGGGAGGCTTCTGGCGTAACTTCCGTGTGAAATATTCCGAACTCAATGAAATGTATTCCCGGATGTTACTGGTCAGCAATCGCCTGCAAAGTCTGGAAGCGACGGGCGTCGATCCGGAAGACTTGCCGTTACTGCATGAAGCACGCACCGAACTGTATCGCGCGCAATGTAATTGCCCGTACTGGCACGGCGCCTTCGGGGGGCTGTATCTGCCGCATCTGCGGAATGCCATCTATAAGCATCTGATCCTGGCGGATACGTTACTGGAAAAAATCAGGCACCGCGAGGCCACCTGGATCGAAGTCGAAGCTGCCGATTTCAACCTGGATGCCCGTAAGGAAGTGCGGCTGGCCAGCAATCGTATCGTCGGTTTTATTGCGCCGGCTCAGGGGGGACACCTGTATGAACTGGATGTCCGCGGCGCCAAACAGAATATCCTGGCGACGCTGGACCGTCGTCCCGAGCCATACCACGACATCATTCGCAAAGCGGGTCTCGAGAAAAAGAACGGGAGTCAGTCGGGTGACGATCTCGGTAAGATTCACAACGCCGTTCGCTTCAAACAACCTGACCTGGATAAAAAACTGCAATACGACCATACGCCCCGTAAATCGCTGGTCGACCATTTTTATCAACCTGGCCTCGACCTGCAGACTGCGATCAACGGCGGGGGTGAAATGGGTGACTTTGCACAAGGCGTGTACCAGAGTTTTCTGCGTCGCACGGACGACTATTGCGAAGTGCGGATGGTGCGAAAAGGCCATGTCGGCCCTTACCAGGTGGAATTGTCTAAGACAGTTTCTTTAGCGAAAAATGCGGCTGGTACTCTCGAATTTCATTACGAATTAGCGGAGTTACCCGCCGACGTGCCGTTGCATTTTGGGGTGGAATTTAATTTTGCGGGAATGGCCGCCGGTGCGAGTGACCGTTATTTCTACAATCATCTGGGCAAACAACTCGGGCCGTTAGAATCCAAACTGGACCTGCACAAAACCGATCGGATTGGATTGGTAGATGAATGGCTGGGTCTGGATGCCGCCCTGGATTTATCCGCGCCCGCCAATATCTGGACCTTCCCGATTGAAACCATCAGTCAGTCGGAAGGCGGTTATGAACTCGTGCATCAAAGCTCTGTTGTGATTCCGCACTGGGAATTTGTAGCCGACGAACAGGGCCGCTGGTCGGTGACCATCACTCTGTCGCTGGATACTTCAGTCGCTCAGGCCAAAGCACTCAGCGAAGCAACTGCTTCCGGAGCGCCAAGCTGATCTCGATGCTCTGATGTAATCAGTGTTTCAGGAAAACAATTCGGTAACCACGGTGCCCCCGTCGACAATTTTCATCGGGCGCCCCAGCGGGCTCATGTTTTCCTTCTTGGGGTCGACCTTTAACGACTGGCAGATGGAACAGAACAGATCGGTGGTTGTCACCGGTCGATCCTGGACGGCGGAGCCATCCGCGGTTGACGCGCCAATCACCTGCCCCCCTTTCACGCCGCCTCCCGCTAACGCGGCTGAGAAGACGCGCGGATAGTGATCCCGCCCGGCACGGGCATTGATCTTAGGGGTTCTGCCGAATTCCCCCATCCAGACAACCAGCGTCCGTTCCAGCATGCCACGCTGTTTCAGATCAGCGATCAGAGCGGCCATCCCGGCGTCCACCTGCTGCGAGTTCGGTGTAATCACTTCGGAAATATTCGCGTGATTGTCCCAGCCATTGGAGCGGACTTCGATAAAGGTCGAACCGGCTTCCACCAGACGGCGGGCCAGCAGACAGCCTTTCCCAAAATTATTATCGCCATACTGCTGGCGGAGTGATTCGGATTCCTGACTCAGATCAAACACTTTCGTTTGCGGGCTCTGCACCAGCGAGGACGCTTTGTTATAGATTTTACTGTGATTTTTGACGACCACTTCACCCCCCCGGCTCGCAAATTCGGAGTCGAGGCGGCCCAGCAGGTCGAGCCGTTTCTGATAGCGCTGCGTGGGAACGGTGGCTGCGACATTGTTCGGTATATTACCGGGATTATTCACATTAAACGGTTCATAATCCACGCCCAGAAAACCCGCGCCGTCAGTGGCACCGACAGAAACAATCGTCGGGATATCCAGTTCCCGGTTGCCGATTTCCCGTGCGATATTCGAACCCAGGCTTGGATGTTTGACGCTGCCTGAAGGAATATAACCAGTATGCATCTGATAGCTGGCCCGTTGATGATTGCCTTCTTTGTTGGTCATTGAACGGATGACGGCGACATCCTGCATGACCTTCGCCGTGTTTTTCCAGTCCTCGGAAATCTCGATCCCGGAAACGGCAGTCTGAATCGCTTTTTTATCGCCGGCACTCGAGGACTTCGGTTTGGGATCAAAGGTTTCAAACTGGCTCGGGCCTCCCGCCATCCAGAGCAGAATCATCGCCCGTCCCTGCTGACGCAGTTCTTCCGCGGAGACACTCATCAGGTCTTGAAAACTCAGCGTTCCCGCGGCCAGAGCGCCCGTTGAAACATTGCGCAAAAAGCTGCGCCGCGAAAAACCCTGTCGGTGTGTCTGGACTTGCTGGTGGTGGAAAAGACTCATTGAAAAACTCCTCATTGTGAGGGATTAAGTGGAATTGAATTGTGACGCGACTCTGATAAAACTCGCCGAACATTTAGCGTTTGGTGATGAACTCGCTGGAATTGACCAGACTCCACATCAAATCTTCCAGGGCTTCATTTCGGTTGTCTGTGGCCTGAATGTATTCCTGGCAGATCTTCATTTCTGCTTTGCTCGGCTCGCGGGAGAGCGTCAGCAGGTACAGTTCCGGAATGGCGTCTTCGTTTTTCGGGAACTCTCTGGCAATCTGTGCGAGTTTGGTATTCCCGTTGGTTCCCAGCAGGCCATTGATGGCGGAGGAATTCATCATGAACAGCGCCTGCGGAACGTCGCCGGTGATTTCCTCCTGCGCTGTGGAAGGATCGAAGGTAAACAGGCTGCTGAATTGACCACGGGCAGTTCTGTTTCCCCGGTAACGTCGATCCCCGCCCCCTCGGTTCGACTGCAGGTCGTCAACGCCAAACACCTGTGTGATGGCTGTGAAAATCTGATCGCCTCGCAGACGTGTCGGTGATTGTGCGGCAAAGGGAATATGAGGCTGTCCTTCGATTTTCGTCTGCACCACCCGCTGGTAAGCGCGGGTATTGGCAATCGTGCGGCAGAGCCATTTCAGGTCGTAACCGTTGGCTGTGAAACCGTCTGCCAGAGCCTCTAAGACTTCAGGGTAAACGGCGCTCCGTTCGGGGCCGATATCATCGATGGGCATATAAAAACCTTCGCCCAGCATTTCCGCCCAGAGACGGTTGACGATGGCTCGTGCAAACCAGGGGTTGGATTTGGCGGTCAAGAATTTCGACAGTGTTTCCCGCCGTTCGAGATCCTTCATACCTTCAGGGGCTTTCGTGCCCACAAATAAGACGGGATGCACGACCGTGCCGGCAGCGGTCGGGTCCATTAAATCGGGCATGTGGTATTCTGTATTGAATCGCCGGGCATTGTCGGGAACGGGAATGCTTTTGATCTCTTCAGCCGTCAAGGCTTTGTCCCCGTTTTTGTCGGCACGCGAAACCAGTTGTTCAAAGTTTCTTGCCATCCGCGTTCGCTGAACTTCTTCCTCGGTCAGTTTGCCATCGCGGTTACGGTCGAATGCTTTAAACAGCATCGTGGGATCCTGCAGCATCTGCATGCGTTGTGCTACCTGATTTCCCTGATCCATCGAAACCACTTCAAAAGTCCGTGGCATCGCATCGCGAACAGGACGCACCCGGACGCGGGGGAAAAACGCGGCCAGTTCATGGAAGCTGTTGCGTTTCCATTTGTCGGTCGGATGGTCATGGCAGTTGGCACATTGAATCTGTATTCCCAGGAAGATACGTGAGGTTTCCGCTGCCAGTTCTGCCGGATCACCTTCATGGGCGAAGATCAGCGCCGTGTTTCCATTTTCGCGCACATCGCCGGTGGCAGTCAGCAGATCGGTGGCGATCTGGTCCCAGCTCTTGTTTTCCTTGAACTGAGTCGTCATCCATTCTTCGAACTCAGCTTCATTGATCCTGGCACGCATGTCGGTGGCCCGCAGATAAATCACATCGCGCCAGTAGCGTGCCCAGTTGACGGCGTAATCTTCCGATTTGAGTAATTCATCGATCACGGTTTTTCGTTTGTCGGGGTTGGAATCCAGGCCAAACAGGATCACTTCCGAACTGGAGGGTTTTCGGCCGGCCAGATCGAAGGTCACGCGGCGGAGGAAATCTTCGTCGTTGGCCAGTTTTGCCGGTTCCACCTTCGATTTCCTGAGTTCGGCTTCGATCAGTTGATCGACCTTCTCAGCCACCGCGGTTTCGCCGACTCGGTCCCCTTTATTTGATTGTGAGGAACTCTTTGTTGCCGCGAAAGTGGAAGAGTGGCATAATAGGACCAACACGGTAAACAGAAAAATACAAACAATTTGTGTCATTCGTTTCGCGGAAAAATTCATCATGACTTTTCACCTGATGGGAAAGGGAATAAATAGTTTCCTGTGATCGATCCAGGAGTCAGACAGACTCGAATGAATGGCTGATGTCTATTTAACCCTCTCTCGATCTGAATGTGTCGAACAATTGGTGATTTTCACGAAATAAAATAATCTGAACCTGAAAACCAGACTGGCAGAACAATGGATCAAAGCGCTTGGGTCATCGTTGTGATTTTGTCGGGGGTTGCCATCGTGATTGGCGGCGTCCTCTTTTTTCGCCTGCACGCCTTCCTGGCGCTACTGGCCGGGGCAGTCTGTGTGAGCGTGTTAACGCCCGTTCAACAGATTGAAGAGACGGCACTTCGCAAAAACAAGCTGAAAATCATTGAGGTCAGTGAGGACAACCGCAAAATTGTCGTCGAAGTGGAAAAGGCGGGCACGCTCCAGCCCGGCATGCTGCTGCTCATTCTGGGAACGGAATCCCCCGAGTTTCCGCTGATTCCCATCGCCGAGACGGAAGTACAGCGCGTGACGGCGAAGTTCACGGAAGGCAGCAATAAAATGATGATTGCCGACCTCAGTATCCGCGATGACAGTGCCAGCCGTCAGATTCGCTTAAACGATTTTGCCATTACCCCTGCCAATTACCAGGCCGCCATCAGGGAAGGCAAGCTGTCAGTGGGAGAACGGGTGGCCGCCGGCTTTGGTTCCACCTGTGCGAAAATCGGTATCCTGATCGCGCTGGCCGCCATCATCGGCATGTGTCTACTGGAGAGTGGGGCCGCGGAACGCATTGTCCGTTCGGCTGTCAACTTTGTCGGCGAGAAACTGGCACCGCTGGCGTTTATGGCGAGCGGCTTCTTACTGGCGATTCCCGTTTTCTTCGATACGGTCTTTTATCTGTTGATTCCACTCGGCAAGGCGATGCGGTTCCGCACCGGCAAGAATTATCTGTTGTATGTGCTGGCGATTGTCACCGGAGGCACGATGGCCCATTCTCTGGTCCCCCCCACACCCGGCCCATTGTTTGTCGCAGAGCAGTTGGGCGTGGATATCGCCACCATGATGATCGGCGGTATGATCGTCGGCAGTATCGCGGCTTTGTTCGGCCTGGGTTACGCAGTTTTGATCAACAGACGCTGCGTCCTGCCGTTCCGGGATTCGGCCGACGTGACCAAAGAAGACCTGACCAGACTGGCCTCCAGCCGTCTGGAAGATTTGCCCGGACTTTGTTTATCACTGACGCCCATTCTGCTGCCGGTATTTTTGATCGCCGGCTCGACGATGTTGAAATTTGAATCGATCAAAAACCTGTGTTCCCCCGAAATGCAGTCGCTGATCGTGACGCTGGGAAATAAAAACATAGCGCTGGGCATCGCAACCATGATCGCGCTGTTCACGCTGATTCGCCAGAAGAAGTCCTCACTGGCCGCCCTTTCGACCTCCATTCAGGCAGCGCTCTCCACAGGGGGCGTGATTATTCTGATCACGGCCGCCGGCGGCGCGTTTGGCGGCGTGTTGCAACAGACGGGGGTCAGCTTCCTGATTGAATCGCTGCCCGATGTTTCACCGCTGATGCTGGTCACACTCGCGTTTCTGATTACGACGGCCATCCGCAGCGCGCAGGGTTCCTCGACGGTCGCCATGATCACCACGGTCGGCATTCTGGGGGGTATCGCCGAATCCACGACGCTCGGTTTTCACCCGGTTTATCTGGCACTGGCCATCGGCTGCGGCTCGAAACCGATCTCCTGGATGAACGACAGCGGCTTCTGGGTCATCGGAAAAATGAGCGGCATGACCGAAGGCGAAACCCTGAAATACGTCACCCCCTTAACCGCCATGATGGGCATCGCCGGCTTCATCATTGTTCTGTTAGGCGTGCAGTTTTTCCCGATGGCTTGAGTAGAATCAGTGAGCCATTCAACACGATCTCTGTATTTGGAAACTTGTCAAACATGTCTGATGAATTGAGTGAAGCAAAAACAACGGCTTCTCCCTGGCAAATCACAAGCTGGGTCTGTTGTACTGTCATTCTTGTCAGCGTGCTTTCCTGTGTCGTTCTTGCAGCAGTGCGCAGTGAAGGCCTGACACAAATCAAAGTCACCGCACTTGATGCAAACGAGGAACCCCGCGATCATGATCTGCCTCTATTCAAACAGAAGGACGCACTTCCTGATTATGAAGTGCTGGTGATTTCTCAGGATGGATTCAAAACGAATCTGGGAGCCAAACTCAATACATCCGCTAAAGCAGGACTGATCTGGAAACTCAGTAATCCAATTTCGATCCATGAAATTGCCAGTATTCGGCTGCAGGATCAGGACAAAATCATCTCAGATGCGATTGCGGAAGTGCAATTGACCGATAAATCTGTCGTCTCAGGGAATTATCGCTTTGATTTTCAAACAGAACGTTCTGCAGCCGTGGGAGTGGAATCCTTTTTCGGAACACCAATCGGTCTTGCCATCGCCGGGGCATTTCTGATTGCAGTGATCCTTATGTTGTTGAGTGTCTTTTTTCAGTAGCACCAATCAGCGTGCTGATTTAGAAATCATGAAAACTGCACACCACCCGGGAACTTCGCATGAAATGTGAAACCAATGAGCATCAGCGAATGGAGTCTATTGCCGCCGAGGGGCATACATTCCTGCAGAAAATCTGGTTGCCGCTCTCAGCAGTCATCTTCTGGATGGTTGTTTTTGCTGCGAACTGGATTCCCGCAGGAGCCTGGGACTTGAAAAAAACAGGTCTCGTTATCCTGCAATTACTCACAGCGATTCCCGTGTATTATTTAATCCGTTATTTGGTATCTGGTTTTGCGGACGGTGTCTGGGTTGATGACGAGAGCATCCTGTTTAAGAAAGACGGTAAGACTGAAAAAACCGCATTGAGCAATATCGAAGAGCTGAAAAGTTTCTATTATCTGCTAGGTTTTCCATTTAATTCCAGACAATATGTGGTGAAGATCAAGTTGTCTGAACCAATCGGGATGGGAAACAAGATTCGTTTTTTTATCCGCAGTCCTGTCGGAAACAGTGGTCCTGATAAAGCGATATTGGAAAAATTAGTCGAGCGAATCAAAAAAGTTCAGTGCGACAGGTCGAATCAAACCGAGACAAAAACCACTCATTCAAACGGATAAACCAGCCATTGCGGTAATGAAACGATGATTGTTCCTCTTTCTTATCTGTTTCACGCTTGCTTGCGAATCTAAAGCCTGCCAGAATACTTGCCGAACGTGAATTTTGATCATTTTGACGTCGAACACAGGGTTTGAATTTTTAAACGCTTCCAGCGAAATGACTTCTTTGAGGAATGAGCAGCCATCCATGGAACAGAGTATTCGCACGACGCGGCTGTTTAATTTTCTCTCCGCGATCCTGGCATTTATGTTGTGGGGCAGTTGGGCCTACCACATTAATTCGGCCAGTTCGCCGCAATCGGGGGTGGTCGCGGCACTCACGCAGGGGACGGCCAGTTTTCTGGTCACGCTGATAATGGTGCAAGCGGTCACGTTTCTGTTTCATCATTTTCAGAAGCCTTTCGCGAAAGTGATTTTGCCTGCCATCCTGGTCAACAGTGTGACCGGGTTCTGTCTGCTGAGTGTGCATACACTGATGGGAACCCCGCGTGTGCTCGCCACGATCATTCCCGTGCTGATTGTCGCCGTTTCATTTTGTCTCTTTATCACCTGCAGATTATTGATACTCATCCAGCAGCAGGAAAAAACATGATATGAGTGAACCCAGTGCCCGTCGTCCGCTCAAAGTGCGCGATGTCAAAATGGTAAATACATTTGCACGTTACCTGAGTGGTAAAAATATTACCCCCAATCAGATCTCGGTCACCAGCGTCTTTTTCGCTGCCCTGTCTGCCGGCTGTTTTTTGCTGTTTGCCCGGTTTGAGCATTGGTGGCTGTTGATTCTGGCTGGCTTGTTCATTCAATGTCGCTTGCTCTGTAACCTGTTCGACGGGATGGTTGCCGTCGAAGGGGGCAAGAGTACCAAATCGGGTGAGCTGTTTAACGATATTCCAGACCGCGTGGCGGACCCTTTGATACTGGTCTCCGCCGGTTACGCGATTCATGTCGTCGGCTATGGTGGCGAACTGGGCTGGTGTGCCGGTCTGCTGGCGGTGATGACCGCTTATATTCGTACGTTAAACGCCAGTATCGGGGCGCCCGTGGATTTCAAGGGACCAATGGCCAAGCAGCATCGCATGGCGGTGTTGACGTTTGCCTGTGTTTTTGCAGCCATCGAAGTCGTGATCCGACAGTCTGATTATTCACTGGTGATGGCGCTCGTGTTGATTTCACTCGGCTGTGTGATTACCTGCATCCGCCGCACGCTCTCCGCCTATCGATTTCTGGAAGTCTGACTATGCTGGATATCCCGCCGCATTCGTTTTATGCCATGCTGGTTGTGCTGGGACTGTTGCTGACCGCGACCACCTGCCGGTTGATTCTGGCCCGCAGCAAACCCGAGAAAGATTACACCGAGCTGCGACAGCGGATTCAGTCCTGGTGGTGGATGATTGGGATCCTGTTTGTCTGTCTGGTGATCAGTCCCACCGCGGCCATCATCCTGTTTGCCTTCATCAGTTTTCTGGCGCTGAAAGAATTTTTCTCCATCGTGCCGACACGTCAGGCAGACCGGCGCGTTTTGTTCTGGGCTTACGTTTCAATTCCGATTCAATATTATCTGGTCAGTATTGGCTGGTATGGTATGTTTATCATTTTTATTCCCGTCTATGTCTTTCTGTTATTGCCGATGCGCATGGTCCTGATTGGCGAAACCAAAGGGTTTATTCATTCCGCGGGTACAATTCACTGGGCGGTGATGCTGACTGTGTTCTGTATCAGCCATATCGCGTATTTACTGGTGCTGCCGATAGAAAATCCGGAAGCAGGCAGTATCGGGCTCGTGATCTTTTTACTGTTCATGACGCAGTTCAATGACGTCTGCCAATATATCTGGGGCAAGCTGCTGGGCAAACATAAAATCATCCCCAAAGTCAGCCCGAATAAAACCTGGGAAGGTTTCCTGGGCGGCGTCTTGACGATTGCCCTCGTTTCCGGTTTTCTTGGACCTTATCTGACGCCGCTGACGTTTCGTTTCAGTGTGATGGCGGGTTTGCTGATCAGCGTTTCCGGTTTTATCGGGGACGTGGTGATCTCGTCCCTCAAACGTGATCTGGAAATCAAAGACAGTGGGACTCTGATACCCGGACATGGCGGCATTCTGGATCGTTGCGACAGCCTGATTTTTACCTCGCCTCTGTTTTTTCACTTCCTGTATTATGTGAACTATTAAAACATGGATCGTCTGCTCAAAATCCTGTTTTTTGCCTTCATCGTCAGGCCGATTGTGTTTGTCGTGCTCGGCTTGAACCTGCGCGGGAAGCAGAATCTGCCGCTGCAGGGGCCCGCCATGATTGCCGCGAACCATAACAGCCACCTCGATACGCTGGTGCTGATGAGCCTGTATCCCCTGTCCAAATTACATAAAGTGCGGCCCGTCGCCGCTGCGGATTATTTTCTCAAGAACCGGTTTCTCGCGTGGTTTGCGCTCAGCTGCATCGGCATCATTCCCATCAGTCGCGCGGGGCGCCAGCGAAAAGCCGAACTGTTTGCGGGCTGCCATCAGGCGCTGGATCAGGGGGACATTCTGATTCTGTTTCCGGAAGGGAGCCGCGGGAACCCGGAAGAACTGAGTGAAATCAAACGCGGCATCTACCATATCGTACACGACCGGATCGATACCCGCGTGACGCCAGTGATGATGCACGGCCTCGGTCGCGCCTTGCCCCGCGGCGAGGCGCTGCTGGTTCCCTTTAACTGTGACGTGATTATTGGAAACGAACTGCCCGAAGCAGAGACAGGGGAGCAACTGGTGAACGAGATCAAGGCGGCGTTTCTCGAACTCCAGAAGTATTGCATCACCTGTCGGCAGGCTTGAGTCAACGACCACAATCGATGTGTTCTCGTTACAATCAAAATCAGCCCCGGTTACGCTCGTAACGGGGCTGTTCAGATTTCATTGCTGCTTATTTGGACTTCAGTACAAATTCGAATTTGTTTTCGCCGCCTGTTTTCACGTCGGCGGTGAGTGTCGTCTGGGAGTTATAGTTTGCGGGAATGTAGGATTCCGTGATCGGCTCGTCATACTGGTCTTTTTTGCTGGTGACGCGAGAGGCTGAGATTAATACCTTTTTCTGACCAAGCTGACTATCGAATTGAAATTTGCCATTTTCAATACCACCGGCGGAGGAGCCCCCTTTTCCGTCAGCCGGGTCGAATACGATACTGCCTTGAGACAGCGGTTCCCCATCGAAGGTGACGGTTCCCTCTACTTTCACGGATGTGGGAGCATTAGAGGCGCCGCCGCAACCTGTGAGGAACAGCAGGGAAGCCGCACAACAGGCCATTTGCAATTTAAAAGAATAACCTCTCATTTTCTTTCCTTTGATCATCGAGGCGAGCGCACCTCCAGCTGCGTTGATTGATGCAGACTCAAGTTGTGAAATAAAAACTGCCTGTGGTCCCGAGTGCTCTGACCGCAGGCAATTCTCGAATGGCAAGTGAGTTTAGAAATCACCGATCGTTTCTTTACCTTCACGGGTTCCGAGTGCCTGGAAAAGCGCGGTGTCGATATTTTCGGAAACAAAACGAACGGCACCATCGCCCATCAGCACATGTACGCCCCCTTCGTGGCGGCTGCGAGCGTGGATTTCATTGTTTTCACCCGAACAGGAACGACAGGGAGCGTCTTCCGTACCATTACAATATTGGGCGACGTCTCCCGTGGGCGTATTCGGCGGGCGGATCGTGGTAAAGGTCAAACCGCCGTTGTGATAGCTGTTGCCATAACGGCCGCGCAAGTCGTGTATGCTACCACAGATCACATTACCGGCTCCCGAAGCGGCAATCGAATCTTCGGCTATATTGATTTCGCTGCCCATAATGGTCGACGAAGTTCCGTCAACAATATCGCGAATTCTGGTGCTAGAAATGTTGTAGAACATCCCATTCAATCTGGGATAGATGCCGGATAAACCTTGTGCAGTCGACCCGGAACAGAGTAGATAATTTCCATGGAAACCCTGTTCCTGGATCTTGCCGGCTTTGGGGTCGGAAGGACAGCTGAAAAGTGCAATTCTTGTTGTGGCTTCAGGCCAGCCTCCGGGAAATTCGTTGTTCTGAATGCGGGGAGTGATCTTATTATACAGGGGCGCCTGATCAACAAATGGCAACAGCATGTGAAACCAGCCCTGTCTGCTGTTGGAAGTCGTTCCCGGTGCCGTCGATGGCGCATCTACTCGACAGATCGTTGAAAAAGGAAATACGCGATGCGTTTCATGATAGTTATGAAGGGCAAGTCCGATCTGTTTCAGATTGTTTTTACAGCTCGATCGTCTGGCTGCTTCGCGCGCCTGCTGGACGGCGGGTAAGAGCAGGGCAATCAGAATCGCAATGATGGCGATGACCACCAGCAATTCAATGAGCGTAAAACCACGTTTCTGTAAATGCTTCAGATTCATGTTCCTTTTCCTTTGTTATAAAATGAGAAAAGTCAGTCTCGGCAGGGAAATGTCTGCTCTAAATAGCACCTCAATTTCCAAAATGATCAATAAACGCTTATTTGATGGTCGATAAATCTGAATAAGGAAAGCTGGGAAATGTGTTGATTCAGCACTTTTTCAGACAGCGACGCGATGTGATTGAGTAATATTTACACAATAGTTCATTAATATACGTATGGTTAATTATCTAGTCTATAATGCTCTGTGTAAAAATGTCAATTGATTTCTGGCGGAAAACGGACTCTGGAGGGATCACCGTCAGGATTCAGCGCGGTGAGGGTGAGATTTCATCTCCCTTTCAAGGGAGACGTCAAGCGTGAGAGGCGGAACTTACTTGTTCCAGGATTTGAATTGTTGCAGATCGCTTTTCGCCTGCTCAGCCAAGGGGTGGTGTTCGGCGGCATAAACTTTGGCCCGGCTTTCGAGCAGCCAGCCTTTCCAGGGCACATTCGGCTCCAGCGATTTAAGAGCCTCCACGGTGTTCCCTGTTTCCAGCTTCTCAGATAACACATAACGCACCAGGAGTCTTCTGTCTTCCAGCCGATACAGGGCAAAGGGTTGATTCAACTGCTGGAAAAGCGGCAACGCTTTCGAGGCGTCGATATCGGATAATGCGACTGATGTTTGCAGGACGGCATTCATCAGTTGTGTGCTGCCCCACGGATTGGCCTGCAGCAGCTTGAAAGTGGTCAGAATCTGTTCCACAGCCTGATCAAACTGGCGTTGTTGAAAGTGCGCGATCGCCTGGATCGCGGCGGCTTCGGTGGGATTGTTTTTCGTGAGCGTCTGCATGATCTGTTCGGGGACAGATAGACCTGCTTCCGCCAGCGTGTGCGCATACGCCGTTAATTCGATGGCGGAAGTGAAATCGATGTCCAGTCGCAGAAACCGCTCGGCGGCGTCCGCATACCGTTTCAGTAAATAGTGATTATAAGCTTCCGCTCGCAGTTGTTGCGTTTCTGAGAGATGTTTATCAGTCGGAACGGATCTGCCCAGATACACGTGCATGGCCAGTCTGCGTTGTGCAATCGTTTCCGGATCTAACTGGTCCGTAGGAACTGGTGAGTCATCCTGTGCTTGTACGGCGCGGACATGCAGATCCTGAATGGAGAACCGAACCGTTTTGCCGACTGTTTTTGCGAACGCATATTCGAGCAGATTTCGATCATCCTGATTCAGCGGATAACTGCCTGCACTCAGCAGCGCGTCAATCGTACGGTTGCCACACACAAAGTGGGCGAGCACCCCTTCCACATCATTCACACCCCAGCCCAGCTTGAGCCCTTCGTTGATCGTTTTTTCCTGCAATCTCTGACGTAGCGATTCAACATCCTGCGGGAAGGCAGAGACTGACTTGCCACACACAAATACCATGTCGCCCGCTTTCGTGCGCCAGACCTGAATTTCCGGGAAGACGGATCGAATCGTCTGTAGAACAATCAGCACCGTGCGGTCGTCCACTTCGTAACCCTGAACCCATTGCAGAAACAAGCCGTCTTCATTTAACCGTGTCGAAACCGATTCGTAAAACTCGCGCGTGTAAAGATTCGCGATGCCGGCCCGGTAGGGGTTTGAGGGTTCAGAGACAATCAGATCGTACTGTTTTCTGGCGGTCAGTAAAAATTCGCGGGCATCATTAAAGTGCACATGCAGTTTGGGATTTTCCAAAGCACCACGATTAATCATGCTGCAACGCTCGGCCATATGCACGACGGTGGGTTCCAGCTCGACTACATCCACCGAGATCATCCCGTCGACATCCGCCAGCCAGCCAGCCGATTCACCCGTGCCCAGACCAATCACCAGTCCCTGTTTCGGAGATTTGTGTAACAGCGGACCAATGAGGCCGAGCCCGATTTGTGTGCCGGCATCGCCATACGCGTTGCCGTCACTTTTCCCGTTGACGATGAAGGCAATACTGTCCGTTGCGGTAATGGCGACGCTGGATTCCAGGCCTTCCGCCTGCCAGATGCACTGGCGTTTTTTGGTGTGTGCGAAATTCTGTTCCGCATTCGGGCCGACCCCTTCCATCTCCGCGCGCCGGACACCAATACCGGAATGACGCCAGACAGCTGTGGGCCCGTGGCTGGAAACAGCCAGAATCGCCAGCACGGAGATCGTGCCTGCCATCGCGACAGACGGAGTTTTCCACCGTTTTCCGAGAACGGCAACGACCGCACCCAGACCCACCAGTAAACAGACGGCAAAACGCCAGAGACCAGGCGCCGTCATGATCGGGAGCAGAAAAAAACCACCGGCGATGGAACCGGAAATCGCGCCCACTGTATTCGCTGCAAACGTCCAGCCCACGTGTTTGCCGACATCCTGTCGTCCTTTGCCGGCAATGGCGATCAATAACGGAAATTGAAATCCGGCAACGAGGGAAGCCGGAAAAATCACGAAAGCGCCAACCTGAAACCAGTTCCAGACCTGCTCGCTAAACGACGTGATGGGTAAACTCTGCTGATGCAGCACCCAGAACGCAATTTGATCTCCGTACCAGAAGGGGACTGCAATCAGGAATGCTTCCAGAGCACAGATTGCCGCCAAGAGCTGCAGAGAGGGTTTCAGGTATCGCGCCAAAATGCCATACAGCGCGCCGCCAACGCCAATTCCCAATAAGGCGACACAGAGAATCAGGCCGAACGTGTAAGTCGTGCCGCCGAGCAGGGGGCCGAGCATCCGATACCAGACGATTTCCATCAGAAAAAAAACGAAGCCCACAATCCCGGATGAAACGCAGACGATGCCAATGCGACTCGGTTCCGGTTCCGACGTAGCAAGCAGAGTCGATTCCTGCTTTTGTGGTTTTGTTTTCCTGAGCGAACTGGTGGACAATTTTCTGGATAACTGTAACGCGGCCGTCGCCAGCAGCAGGTTGACCACACATGCAGACCACAGCACGGTGCGGTTTCCTAACATTTCCAGCAGCAGGAAGTTTGCCAGGCCGGCTCCGATCACTGCGCCGAACGTATTCAAGCCGTAGAGAAAAGCGACGCGCCGTCGATTCAGATCAGCGTCGATTGCCACTGCCCGCGCCGCAGCGGGCAATGTGCCTCCCATCATGATTGTGGGAATCGCAAGTATGGCCGCAGTCGCGAAAAGACGCAGCAGGGTTGCCGCTCCCGAGCCAAGTGCCGACTGACCGCCGACGCCGACATACAACTGGCGGACCACATCAATCAGCAGGGGACTGAGACCGGCGGATAAGGCGATTCCCACTTCCAGCAGGCCGTAGAATCGCAGTGGGCGATCCGATGCGTCAATTTTCCTGCCGAACAGCCAGTTCCCGAGGCCAAGCCCCGCCATGAAAATGGCCAGCACGGCGGCGGAGGAGGCGGTGGTTGCACCAAAGACAAGCCGCAATTCACGTATCCAGACAACCTGGAACACCAGCGCGCAACTTCCGGAAACGAGAAGCATCAGCGATAAAGGCCATGCGGGCGCTGGTCGTTCCGGTAACGGGTTGCTCAAGAGACTGCTCCTGCAAATCGACTCAAAATGAACTGGTTGATGTCTGGTTGATGTTTGAATGGAAAATCCGCGCAGGCCCGCGCTTTCAGTCTGGAGCATCATCATGACCAACCAACGGCAATTTATCAAGAATCACGCTGCCAGGGTTTGCTTCAAAAATGACTGCTAAAACAGTCATATAATTGAATACGATGAAAGGCGCGCTCAAACGAAAATATTTCCATCTGTGGTGAGGAGATGCGGGAAAAATCGGGAGTGCAGGGGAGAAAGTCGTGCTGCAAGTTCGCAGGCAAGAGTCAAACCATGCGATGAATGACTGTAAATCAGCTCGAGAGAATCAGAGCAAATCGATATGTTAAGATTTGGTTAATTTGATTTAGTTGAGAAAACCGAGCCAGCTCTTTTTTCGATCTTCGTCAAGCTCTTGTTCTTTCACGACGACCACGTCTTCAGATCGTTCCAGATTCAATCCGAGTTGTTTTTCTTTCTTGCGAATTTGTGCTTCGCGATTCTGGAGCATCGATTCCGTACGTGAGAGCCTGGCGCGTTCGATTGAGATTTCTACTTCCGCCAAACCCAGATTATGTTCGAGATCGTGGTGCAGTGACTGTAATTTCTCAAGCAGTTCTTCCGGGGCGCTATTCAACAACTCCCAGTTCACGGGGATGATTGCCGTTTCTGCTTCGCGTACCCGTTTGATCAACTGGCAGATATATTGATCTCTTTCTCTGATGGCCTCAATCAACTGATCTTGTGAGGCCTGTTCATAATCGATCTCAGCCGGTGCAGCTGGCAATGCCGGTTTATAGCTGCTGAGACTGCGGCCGTTTGTGTCTGCAGTTGCTGCATTGAAATTCGCGGCTGCCGGCTGTGGTGCAGGGGGAGGAGTTGCTGCTTTTCTGGTAAGGTCGGTAGAGACATTCACTCCCTGACCGGAAAGCAGTTTTGCTTTCATGGCCTCCCAGCCACTGTCAGATGCCGTTTCCGGGGGAGCAGCGACGGGCGGTTCCTCTGGCAGTTCTTCTTCATCCGTGCTCAATGGTTCTTCATTGGAGCTTAGCAGAGTCGGCGATGCCAAATATTCGACCAGACTGGGCGGCTTGGGAGCCACCGCGCCATTTTCAAATCCGGATTCAACAATTTGTTTGAGTTCCGAGATCTGCAGTTCAATTCTTGTCAGCGAACTTTCTGTTTCCATTCCCTGCCACAGTTCCAGAACCGTTTGCAGATCTTGCGAAAGTTTTTGCTGTCCTTCAATGACCTCGGGAGGAATACCGCCGGAAATCGTCATGCCGCGGTCGGCGCCGGTGCGATGTCGACGGTCCAGTTGTTCTGCGACCTGCTCCAGCCGTTCCGTAAGGATCACGACCAGCTGTTCTTTTTCCTGCAGTTCCGCTTCCAGTTCCTGAACGCGAACATTTTCGGCAGCAGTCAGCTCTTCATTGGTACGCTGGCTGTGCTGCAGTTCTTCTGCGACCTGAGCCAGGCGCTCTTTGAGGTTGGCAACTAACTGCTCTTTTTCCAGCAGTTCTGATTCCAGTTCTTTAAACCGAAGCTTTTCTGTCGCCGCTGATTCTGCGTTGGAGTGCTGACTGCGATCCAGTTTTTCTGCTACCAGTTCCAAACGTTCGGTGAGTGTTGCCACCAGTTCTTCTTTTTCCAGAAGTTCTAACTGGAGTTCATCGACTTGATGATTATCGGCAGCGATCGAATCAGAATCGTTCTCAGGCTGCGGAGTTTGATCCGGCAGAGTTGTGGGCGTACGCTCTTCCTGACAAATCGAATCGGAATCCGTAGCGGACTGTGATGCGATCAGCTTCTGCTCCAAATCAGATTGGGGAGAGTGATGATTGGGGTCCATCCATTCTTACCTGGATCAATTACCTTTCAGACTGTTTTTAAAGCTAAAATTAGAGAGTAGCTACATTTAGCCTAGCTTATAGAAAAGCAGTCCTCATGGGTTTCGCTGATCCAGTGATGCAATTTTTCTACATCTTTATGCGGATGGTATTGATTATTCAAATACTGCCGGGTTTACGACGTTAGTGGTTTCCCTCCCTACGAGAACATCTGCCACCTGACGGGCTGCCTGCTGTCGAAGTTCGTCCAGTGATTCTTTCGAAATGAACGCGGCGTGAGGGGTCGCGATCACCCGTTCATCCCGGAAAAACGGATCAGTCAGATCAGGAGGTTCCGGGTCAAATACGTCCAGAGCGACACCGGCAATTCGTTTATTTTGAAGCGCCGCTTTCAACGCCGCAAAATCAATCAGGCCTCCTCGGGAAGTATTGATGAGCAAAGCAGTTGGCTTCATCTGTGAAAATGCGAGTTCATCAAATTGATGCTGCGTGGCCTCTGTCAGCGGTGCGTGTATGGAAATGACATCGCTTTGCTGGAGCAGCTCCTGAAATGGCACCATCGTAGTTCCCGTGCCGTAATCGTTGCCGGAGGCATTTGTGGCAATCACGTTCATCCCAAATGCGCGGGCGCGCTGGGCGACCTCCCGTCCCGTCAAACCGAAGCCAAACACGCCCATTGTCAGCGCACTGACCCTGCGCGGCAGTGGGGCCGCCGACAGATTGTAAATTCCCTGTTTCGTCTGATGATGAAAAAAGGCGACGTTTCGCAGGCTGGCCAGCATGAGTGCGATCGTATGATCGGCGACTTCGGGGATGCAGTAATCGGGCACATTGGTGACCGGAATCTTCAGCGAAGTGGCATATTTTACATCGATATTGTCGAGGCCGATTCCCAGACGTGCGATGGTTTTGCAATCGGGGGCCGCGGCAATTACGGCTTGAGTCACGGATGCCCAACAGGTCGCGATGGCATCGACGCCGGTTGCGTATTTGACGAGTGTCTGTTCATCGGCGCCAGGTGGGGCTTCGATCACTTCGGCATCTACGAGCGCCAATTCTTTGCGTTCCACTTCGCAATCCGGCCAGGCACGATCAGTAATTAAAACTCGGTATTTCGCAGACACAAATCACTCCCTTTCCTTGTGAATATTTTGAATACTTGCTGATTTCAGGATCGTGCTTTTGAAACCGGTTTACAAGTCTATCCTCCCGAAAATCTTCAGGGAGCCAATGATTCCCGAATACCGGGAGTCAGGTTGATCACAGTGCATTCAAAATTACTACAACATCTCTCATGCCGCTGCTGAGTGCTGTATTAAATCTTCTCTTTAAAAGACTACTAAAGAACTACTTACGAACTATATGCAAAAGAACGTGTTTTGTGGTCCCGGTTTTGCATAAAAAAGAGAGATCTTGACACATTCGCTGTTTAGTGACATGATTCCGCTAGATATTTTGCGATAATTAAGGGTTTTTATGTACCAAAGTCTGACTGTCATTCTAATGCTGCTTTCGATGCTGTCCCACACGATACTGGGCTGTGGCTGGCATCATGCGCATGAATGCCATGCCGGTGGTCATAATTCCTGCCAACCGGTGGCTGTGTGCGGGCATGCGGCAGAACACGCACATCACGGACACGACCATTCCGCCGGCCATTCACACGCAAATCATCAACATTCCGCAGGAACGACGGAAGAATTTCCCGCCAGTCCGGAATCGGAACCCTGTCAGGAAGGCCGCTGTTCCTATCTGACCTCCGCGTCTGTGAAAGTTCACGAGGTAACCCCTCAACTGGTGGACCTGCTGCTTCCATTGGATCTGCTGAGTTCCTCGCAGGAAAAACAGTATATTCAGACCATGCTCCAGATCAACTGCCTCTCTGCATTTGCGGCGCCGGGCGTGCGCGCGCAGGCACAAACCACCGTCTGGCTGCTATAAACGCCTCTGCTCTCTGATCGTCACTCCGATGCTGTGATTGTGCTGACACGATGTCTTTTGAAGCGCAAAATCTCACAGAGCAGTCTCGGAATCTTGCGATTTCCCCTTGCGCACTTTTTCTAAGTCAATGCGCTGCCTGAGTAGAGGCCTGTGATGAATAATTCAATACTGAAACAAAACTGGAAACTGATTCTGACTTTGGTCGTCCTGATCCCGGCCGGATTCCTCGCCTGGAGTTCTCGGGAGCAGTGGCTGCCCGCTGTCTCGGGCTGGGCTCAAAAGAGCGGAACAGCAAACAAACAGACAAACAACAAGGAACCTGTAGACGCTCATGCCGATGAGGAACATCATGATCACGATCATGCAGGCCACGACGAAGCCAGTTCGCTGGAATTGTCTGCTCAGGCCCGAAAAAACATTGGACTGACTTCGGAAAAACTCATTCCGGTGAAACTGCAATCGTTCACGCGCACAATCTCGATTCCCGCCATCGTGGTAGAGCGTCCCGGCAAAACCAGAATTACCATCGTGGCGCCGATGACGGGCATCGTAATGAACGTCAATGTGAGTGCCGGCGAAGCGGTTCAGCCCGGTCGTGATTTATTCAAAATGCGACTCACCCATGAAGATCTGGTGCAGGCCCAGGCCGCCTATCTGAAAACACGGGGCGAACTGGATGTGGAAAATAAGGAAATCGTCCGGCTGCAGGATATCACGAATCGAGGGGTGATTGCCGGCAAAGTGTTGCTGGAACGCGAATACGCCAAAGAAAAACTCGAAGCAATTTTGAAATCGCAGCGGGAAGCGCTGTTATTGCACGGTTTCAGTGAAGCACAGGTTGATCAGATTGATCAAACGCGACATCTGATCAAAGAACATCAGATTTATGCACCGAAGATTCAGGATGGATCGGGTGAAGTGCAATTACCAAACATGACGATTCGTCGTATTTCCGCTGAGGTTCCTGCATCGGGAGACCGCACGTATGCATCTCGACAGTCCCTGCTCGTGGTGCAATCGCTGAATGTGAGCAAAGGTGATTTCGTCCAGGCTGGAGACACACTGTGTGTGTTAGCCGACTACGGCGAACTGTATCTGAAAGGGCAGGCCTTCGAGCAGGAAGCAGATGAAATCACCCGTTGTATGGAGAATCAATGGCCCGTGCAAGCGGTTCGGGAAGTGAATAACAAAGCGAAGAAACTGATCGACAATCTCAAAATTGATTATCTGGATAATCAGATCGAGACTGATGTCAGAACGTTTGCCGTGTATGTCAATCTGCCCAATCAGATTCAATATGACAATACCAGAAAAGACGGTAGCCGTTATATCGCGTGGCAGTTCAAGCCGGGACAGCGGATGCAGTTGCGCGTTCCTGTGGAAACATGGGACAAACAGATCGTCCTGCCCGTGGAAGCCATTGCCAGCGAAGGGGCGGAACATTTCGTGTTTCAAGAGAACGGCGACCACTTTGACCGACGTCCGGTGCACATTCTGTATCAGGATCAGTTATGGGCGGTGATTCAAAATGACGGCTCCATCTTTCCGGGCGACAAAATTGCGCTCGCCGGGGCACATCAACTGCAAATGGCTTTGAAAAACAAAGCCGGCGGTGGTGTCGATCCGCATGCCGGACACAATCATTGATCGTGCCGCGTATGCGACATCGTCTCTGATCACTCATTGTCTATTTTGAAACTCTGCCGACCGTCTGGAATAGTAATATGCTGAATGCCATTATTCGTTTTGCCCTCAAACAGCGACATCTGACGCTGGCGTTCTCGCTGTTCCTGATCGGATTTGGAACCTGGCAGGCGCTGAACATGGGAATCGATGTTTTTCCTAATCTGAATCGTCCGCGTGTGGTGGTGATGACCGAAGCGCCCGGCATGGCTCCAGAAGAAGTGGAGTCTTTAATCACGTTTCCGCTGGAGACCACCTTGAACGGTGCGACCGGCGTGCAGGCCGTGCGCAGTTCTTCCGGGGTCGGGATTTCCATTATCTATGTGGAATTTGAGTGGGGGACCGACATCTACAACGATCGGCAGGTTGTCAACGAACGCTTGCAGCTTGTGACGGATCGTCTGCCGGATGGCGTCAAACCACAGCTGGCGCCGATCTCATCGATCATGGGCCAGATCATGATGCTGGGCATGTGGAGTGAGGAAAATAAAACCTCGCCGCTGGAAGTCCGCACGTTAGCAGACTGGGTCGTCCGCCAGCGTTTGTTGACGATCCCCGGCGTGTCGCAGGTGTTTACCATGGGGGGCGGACGAAAACAGTTTCAGGTTCTCGTCAACCCGGAAACACTGGTGAAATATGGAATCACGTTGCACGATGTCAGAAAAGCCTGCGAAGAAAGCAATCAGAATGCCACCGGCGGTTATCTGGATGAACAGGGGCCCAATGAATTTCTGGTGCGCGCTCTGGGACGAATTCAAACGCTGGAAGATCTGGAAAAAGTGGTGATTACCCGGTCCAAAGGCCGACCGATTGTACTGTCGCAGGTCGCGAAAGTCATTGAAGGCGCCCAGGTCAAGCGTGGAGACAGTTCCGCATTCGTCAAGCTGGAAGATGGAACGTTTTCCGGCGGGTCGGCTGTGGTGCTGACAGTCAACAAACAACCCGATGCAGATACGCGACGCGTGACCCTGGATGTGTTGCAGGCGCTCAAAGATCTCAAACCCTCTTTGCCCGCCGACATTCGCATTCAATCGGAACTCTACTCTCAAATGTCATTTATTGACCGGTCGATTGAGAATGTCATCGATGCTTTGATGGATGGCGGCATTCTGGTGGTCATTATTCTGTTTCTGTTCCTGATGAATTTTCGCACGACATTCATTACGTTGACGGCGATTCCGCTTTCGATCGCGATTACGGCGATCATTTTTGCCATCTTTGGTTTTTCAATCAACACGATGACACTGGGAGGCCTGGCGGTGGCGATCGGAGAACTCGTGGATGACGCTATCGTTGATGTCGAAAACATTTTTCGCCGTCTGCAGGAAAATCGTTATGTGGAAAAACCGAAACCGATCCTGCTGGTCGTGTTTCAGGCGAGCTGTGAAATCCGTAACTCGATTGTGTTTGGTACGGTGATCGTCGTGCTGGTATTCATGCCTCTGTTTGCCTTGTCAGGCATGGAAGGACGTTTGTTTGCACCGCTGGGTGTGGCTTATATTGTTTCGATCCTGTCCTCACTGATTGTTTCACTCACCTTAACGCCCGTACTTTCCTACTGGTTACTGGGTAAAAAATTCGGTTCGCCCGTCAGTGCTGATTCAAAATCGAAACATCAGCCCCATCAGGATGGCCCTCTGCTGCGATTTTTGAAATGGGGCGCCGGTTATGTCATCGGTTACAGCATTCGATTATCCAAACCTCTGTTGCTGGTGGGCGCTGCCAGCGTCTTCGTCGCGTTTGTGTTTCTGATGCAACTGGAACGCGACTTTCTGCCCCCCTTTAATGAAGGGGTGGCACAGTTGAATGTCGTTTTACCGCCGGGTACATCATTGCGGAAGTCGAACGAGATTTCGGAAACGGTGATGGATCGCCTGAAGAAAATCGAGGGGGTCGCTGCTTTTTCCCGCAGAACGGGCCGCGCCGAACTCGACGAACACGCCGAAGGGGTGAATATCTCGGAATTCATTATCTCGTTTGATCCGGAATCAGGCCGCAGTCGTGAAGAGGTTCTCGATGACATTCGCACGTCAATGGATGCGATTCCGGGGATTGTCATCTCGGTCGAGCAGCCGCTGGCACATTTGATTTCGCATATGGTTTCCGGGGTGAAAGCGCAGGTGGGGATCAAAATCTATGGCGAAGATCTCACGGTGCTGCGAAACACGGCCAAAAAAATGGAAGGGGTCATGAAATCCGTATCCGGAGTCACCGATGTGCTGGTGGAACCGCAGGTCGAAATTCCTCAACTGCAGATCAAACTGAATCGGGACAAACTGGAGCTGTATGGCTTAACCCCCGCTTATGTGAATGAATATATCGAGACAGCCATGAATGGACTGGTGGTTTCACAGGTATTACAGGGGCAACGCACGTTCGATCTGCTGATTCGCATGGATGAGAAATACCGTGAAGATCTGCAGGCGTTGAAACGGCTTTCGATTGACCTGCCTGCCGGCGGTACCACGCCTCTCTCGTCGGTAGCAGATATCAGCGTTTCCTCGGGGCCAAATACAATCAACCGCGAGAAAGTTCAAAAACGAATCATCGTGCAGTGTAATGTGTCGGGCCGCGGACTGGTCGATGTCGTGAAGGACATTCAGAAAAAACAGAAACCGATCATCGCGGCGATGCCCGCCGGTTATTTTGTGGAATACAGCGGTCAATTCGAAAATCAGCAGTCGGCGTCCCGGATGATCTCGGCACTCTTTCTGGTTTCGATGCTGGGCGTGTTTCTCGTGCTGTTCACGATGTTCCGGTCGGCCAATTTTTCATTGCAGGTGATGGCGGCATTGCCGATGGCCTTTATTGGCTCGGTTATCGCGCTGGTGGTGACGGGACAGACTCTGACCATCGCGGCGATGGTGGGCTTTATTTCGCTGGGGGGAATTGCGTCCCGCAATGGAATCTTGCTGTTGAATCATTATCTGCACCTCGTGAAGTATGAAGGGGAAGGGTGGACCCGCGAAATGATTGTCAGAGCCGGTCAGGAACGCTTAGCGCCGGTTCTCATGACGGCACTTACCTCGGGCATCGGCCTGGTTCCACTGGCTATGTCGCAGGGAGAAGCCGGGAAAGAGATTTTGTACCCGGTCGCAACGGTGATTATCGGCGGGTTGCTCAGCAGCACGATTCTGGAATTCTTTATCCGGCCGGCTTTGTTCTGGAGCTTTGGTCGGAAAGCGGGAGCCAGAATTGTGGAGCAGAGTTCGATTGATATCCCGCTGATCGAAGTACATGAAGAAGTTTCGACTCCCGCTTAGTGGAGAAAGTGATAGTACAGATTTACTGTGAAATGTTGTCTTAAAATAACTGAATGATATTTTTGAAAAAGGATTGGAATGATGAAAAACAGATTTGCAACTCTCTTAACAATGGCGCTCTGCGTGGTGAGCTTTACCTTAGCTGGCTGTGAGAACAAGACAGAGCAGGGGACGAAAACATTTGCTGAATCCGCGCCCGAGGATGTGACGATGGACGAACACGGGCATGACCATCCCAGCGAGGGACCGCATCATGGTTCGCTGATTGAACTGGGAAAAGAAGCCTATCATGCGGAACTGGTACATGATGAGAAATCGGGTTCTGTCTCGATTTATATTCTGGATAGCGCCGCAAAAAAGAGCGTTCCCATCAAAGCGGAAAGTGTGTTGATCAATGCCAAGCATGATGGCAAAGGTCAACAGTTTACTCTGGCTGCTGCGCCCGAGTCGACTGATACTGCAGGCCAGTCCTCCCGGTTCAGTACTCAGGAGAAAACATTAGGTGAAGTGTTAGACGAAAAGGGAACCACCGCACGACTGGTGCTGGAGATCGACGGGAAATCCTATTCAGGAGAAATTTCTGCGCATGATCATGATCACGACGAGAAACACGCTCATTAACTGATCAGCAGCTAACGAGACAAATTGATATACGCCGCGCAATTCCAATTGTGCGGCGTATTTTTTTGTATTCAGAGATGCATTATTCTGCATCACATCTATGGAAAAGACTCTCTTTGGAAAAAAATCAGAAATTTTTCAGTTTCCCTGCACGGATTCCCGACTTCCTCACACAAATAGTTCAGACGGTAGAGACAATCAGGCCTGTTTACTTACCGATTTCAACCTGTCGATTTCGAAGATCAACTCTGATCACACGATTCAAAATTTGCTTTCCCGGCGTTTTTGGTCCGGGTTCAAACAAACTTAACCTGATGGAGATAACCTGATGAAATATGTATTTGCTGTCTGTGCTGCGCTGGGCCTGATGATGATGCCAGGTAATGTATCTGCTCATACAAATCCCGAAGATCTTGCTGCCCGTTGTGTGGGAGCCGTGAACGGGATCGTCGATCGCTGCCAGAATGCCGCCGCGGATGAGGCAGAAGAGTGTGTCAGAAAGATCCGCCGTTTACTGGCTGACGGGCAGGAACAGGCGGCCCGGCGTGTGGCTGCAGAGTGCATTCAATCAGCCACTGAACGTACAGAAAAATGTGCCACCAAAGTAAAACGTATCTGCGATGAATGTATTGATCAACTGCTGAGCCTGGGAGCACCGCAACTGGCGCGGCGGGTCAACAATGCCTGTGAGGATGCGATTTCAGATTTGCGTTCCACGTTGCAACGTGAGAAAAATATGATCCGAAACGCGTTGGGGGGATAAGCCTCGCGAAACAAAATCTTGTAACCAGTCCGTCATCCGCATAAGATCATTTGTGCGGTTGACGGCTTTTTTCTCATTTCGATGTGTTCAACTCGATGTGTTCAACTAATTCTCAAAACGGATTTCTGCAGCAGACGGACTTGAAGATGTTTTGACAGCAATTGAATAAGTCACCTGTATGACCTCAACTGATTTTCCTCTGATTGATGATTCACCCAGCGATGCGCCGACGAGACGTTCATCGCAGGCGCGGGATACGGGTACGTCCTCCCCGGGAACATCGGATTCAGTACCTCAGGCAGAACGTCAATTCATCCTGCAGTTGCTCAAACGAGACTCGCATGCCTGGAGTGAGTTTGTCAGTCGCTATGAGAAGTTGATCATCAGCCGCATTCTTTCGACGTGTGGCGAGTGGGGAATTGCTCCTGCGCAAGATCTCGTGGAAGAGTGCGGAGCCGAAGTGATGGCGGCGCTGTTTCAGGGGGATCTGAATGGTCTGCGGCAGTTTCAAGCCCGCAGTAAACTGTCAACCTGGCTGGCGGTGATTGCCCGGCGGACAACACTGAACGTGCTCTCTCGACAGCGACGGGATAAAGAAAAAATCTGTCCGAATGACAGTCAGTTTGATATCGCGACGGTTCCGCAACAAACTCCGCAGGCTGCCGCAGCTCACGATGCAGATGATCGGTCAGAGATACGAAGCGTCATGAAGCAACTGAAGCAATCCGATCGTCGCGTTTTAGTATTGTACTTTGATCAGAATTTAAGTTACGCGGAAATCGGGCGGGCGCTGGGGATTTCCGAAAACGCGGTCGGCCCCAAGTTGCACCGCGCACAACAGAGATTGAAAAAGTTAATGAAAGTCAGAAACAGACACGCATGAATCAGAAAAACACCCACCTCCTGACATTGATCAAACTGCTGGAAGGTCGCCTTTCCGATGCAGAGGGAGTGGCAGTGCGCGAGCAAATGGCTGCGGATTCGGTTCTGTTACAACGCTGGAAAATGCTTTCCCGGATTTATGAACAGCAGGCATCTCCGGATAATGCGTCAGGCAACGATGTACCAGATGCGGAATCTGTGGCTGCTTTCGTTGAAGAACGCATGAATGCCGATGAGAGTGCGGTATTCGAATTAAACTGCTGGCGTAACACAGCAACTCTCCGTGAAGTGATTTCCACCTGGCAGGCGGCGTATGTAGATACTGCCTCTCATAGTGATAATCAGCAGGACGCGCAGTACGTAGCGCAGGTTTCGCAGCGGATGCGAGAATTCGCTCTCGGGCAGTGCCCGCCGGTTGAGTCAGCACAGTCTGCCGATCGTTATTTTCAGAAGATTGAAGACCGTTTTCAACCAAATCTTAACTCGACTACGCGTGATTCCAGTGAAGCAGAAGCAGGATTCTCAGAGCAACTCTCCGGCAGTGGGATTTCCCCGCCCCGTTCCATACGGGACAGCAGGCGCAAAGCACAATTGCAGCGCTGGATCTATGCGGCTGGCGCGGTCATTGTGATAGGATTCCCCGTTTACTTCGCGTTCTTTTACAATGCGGAAAACAGATCAATCACAAAAAATCCGGAAGCCGGATCGCCTCGCCCCATTCCGAAAATTCCTGGCTCAGAAACAGAGCAGCCTGTCAACGATGCAGCCGTTCCTGAGCTGGCTGTGGTCCCGGAAACAAAAAAAACGATCCCTCCTCCGCAGCCTTTGCCCAGGACGATTCCCGTTACGCCGGCAATGGATAAGAAAAACAACGAGCCGCCTGTTGTCGCGAAAAAGGGGCCGACGGTTGAGGCTGTCAGCAATCTCGATTTGCAAATATCATGGACGCGGCTTTCCGGAATTATTGGTTCTCGCAGCGATGCCACTTCACCCTGGAAAGGAATTCTTGCGGGCGCTCCCACGAGCCGTATTGAAATTGATACGGAGCAGAAACTCGAATTGCGCACGCTCCCTTTCAGTTGGCTGCAGGGCAAAATTCAATCGGGATCGGGGGGTTCAGGGCCGGAACTGGTACTCGACGCCGATTCGGAGATTCAGATAACCCTGCGGGGAGTCAAAAACCAGGATGAGACAAAACCGGGTCATCACACGTCGGCTTCGCTGCAGACGATCATCGATCTGGATTTGATTACCGGTAAAGTCGCGATCTCAGATCTTCAGTCAGGCGATGTATTGAAATTTCAGGATCAGCGGCAGGAATGGCTGCTTCAAGTCAAGCAAGCTGGTACGTCTGTCGGTTTCATTCAACTGGATGAGAATAGACGAGAAATCATGGCTTTCTCGGGAGAGGTTCATGTTTCATCTACGACATCAGAGCAGGAAATTTCATTGCAGGCAGCTCAGATGCTTGTAATGAAAGATCAAAACATTGGCGCGCCTGTGAGAATCACGCGAAAGCAGCGCTGGCGAACTGATCCACCGCCGGCGTTGAAGTTCAGTAAATCCTATCTCGAACAAATGAATCAGAGCGACGATCTCCTGGCGGCTCTGTTATCTGCGCCGCCCGGCAAAACGGGCCTGGAACTGCTTGCGAGTACCAATCTTGGATTTGTGCTTGATCCGGTTGCTTCCGTACCACAGGCCGCATATTCAAGTTCCGAAGTACAACGGACGGCTGCGATTGAATGGTTAGTCGCAGCGAAAGAGAAACCGGCGGCACGCGCGGTCTGGAGTAAGATTGATGCCGCAGGGAACACTGGTTCTGCCGCCCCTTCCATACGTACCTGGTTTAACGTTGCGCAGGGGAAAGTGCCCTTGAATCAACAGATACTCGCAGAACTATTTACAGGTCTGGGTGCTGCACAACCTCTGTTTGTGCGGCAATGTTCGATTCATTTTCTGCGACAACTTTCTCGACAACGTCTCGCAGAATACGATGCAAATCAACCATCACAGGCTGCCATCAACAGCGTGCTGCAGAAAGTCCGGCGGGCAACCGTGAACACGCGACCCACGGGCAATAATAATCAACGCCGCAATTGATGTCTCACAGGTCATGCAATAGTAAAATAAATCGCAAATCGACACAGGCCATAAAAAGTGCTGGGCCTGGCGACTGAGCATCCGGCAGGAAAGGGAAAAGAATCCGGATGTGTTAGACAGGGGGAGGTATCGCATGGTATAATTCCGATATAAAGCAGGGGGCTAGGCTTGCGTTTAGCCCCAGTGGGAATCATCGGGCAGGTAGAATGAATGGCTGACGGTATGAAGTATCACTCGACAAAACAACAGGCACAGGCTGCCTCACGGCGCCAGTTTTTGAAAATCGGGCTGGGAGGGTTCAGCAGCCTTTCGTTGCCGAGTTTGTATCAGTTGCAGGCGGCATCCGCCGGAACGCAACCGGATCTCACTAAAAAATCCAAAGAGCGCACGTCTGTGATTCTCGTCTGGCTGCGAGGTGGAGCGAGTCATTTAGAGACCTATGATCCCAAACCGGATGCCGTTTCTGATTATCGCGGACCGTTTTCGCCCATCGCCACCAAGACGGAAGGAATGTTCATCAGCGAACTTCTGCCGCGACACTCCCTGATTTCAGACAAGTTCACCATTCTACGCTCGATTTCACATACAGGCGGCGGTCATCCCGCCGGCTCATTGCAGGTTCTGGGAGGAGACGCCGACCGGATCGATAAGCAGAAGCCAAAGTTGCCCGACTTCATGTCGGTGGCCAATTATCTGCGGCGTGATTCTGAGAACGTGCTTCCGAATTATATCGGCGTGAATGCGATCACCAATTACGACAGTTTTCAGATCGCCGGGCCTACATATCTGGGGCCGGGAGCAGGGCCGTTCCAGATCCAGGGGGACCCCAGCAGGCCGGATTTCAAAGTTCCCAACATTGGACTCACAGATCCGGATGAGACCCAGCGGATCGCCAAACGGATTTCCCTGCGAAAAGAACTGGATCAGTTTCGTCGCGATCTTGATCTGGAAGGCGCCATGGGGGCCATGGATCAGTTTGAATCGCAGGCGACCAATCTACTTACCAGCAAACAGGCAGCCGAGGCTTTCGATTTATCCCGCGAGCCACAGTCTGTTCGTGATCGTTACGGAATGCATCAATGGGGGCAGCAATGTCTGATGGCGCGACGGTTGGTGGAAGCCGGGGTGGAGATTATTACTACCGAACTGTCAGGCCCGTTGTGCGGCCGTGTTGGGAACTGGGACGATCATGCCGTCAATCATCATGTGTTTGACGCATTGAAGTACCGTGCCCCCTTTTTTGATCAGGCGGTAACCGCCTTGATCGAAGATGTCTATGATCGTGGACTGGATCAACGCGTGCTGGTTGTCGTGGCGGGCGAATTTGGCCGCACACCTCGGATTTCCTACTCCCCCAGCACCGGCGGTGGGATTGGCAGCGGCGTTGCGGGAACCAGTCAGCCAGGCCGGGATCACTGGCCAAATGCAAATTCCATGCTGTTTGCGGGGGGCGGTATTCGCACGGGACAAATCATTGGTGCCACCGATGGAAAAGGGGAAGGTCCCGTCGAACGGGCCGTGGGGCCTCAGGATTTTCTGGCGACGATTTACGCGCACCTGGGAATTGATTATGCCAACACGTTTCTGCCCGACTTTACCGGACGACCGACGCCCATTGTGACACAGGGGCAAGCGATTTCTGAACTCGCAGGACGTGCTTAGGTCGTGTTTCTTAATTCGTCTTTGTAACAGAAAAAAATCAAAGTGTGATGTCAAAAACGGGCTGAAAAGGAACCGGGGTTAATGCCCTTCGGCTAATGGCAAACGCGTTTGAGCCTGAGAAAACCGCCCCTCCGTCAGCTACGGGAGGGGCTGAGTCTGCCGTTTATTTGCCTTTGATGGCGTAGAGCCGATCAAACGACCGTAAATAGATGACGCCTTCGCTGATCGCAGGCGTGGAGTAGAATGTGCCGGGCAATTGATTTTCGGCGATGATTGCTCCGCTGTCGGCGTCGATCACCGTACACAGTCCCTCGATGCTGAGAAAATAGACTTTTCCATCACCGGCGACCAGTGAAGAAAAGTATTGCCCTTTCATGCGTTTTTTCCAGAGAGGCTCTCCGTTTTTCAAGTTCAGGCAAGTGGCGACGCCATTCTGGTTGACCATGAAAATTTTGTCATTCAGAATCAGCGGCGTGGACGCATCAGGGGTGGAGACATCAAACTTCCATAACAGGCCGGACTTTGTGATATCACCGGATTTTCCCTGCTGAAATGCTTTGATATAACCCAGCCCGCCACCGCCCGGATTCCCTGAAGTCGCAATGATGGTTTGAGCATCAGCAACCGGGGAAGCAATGATGCGGCCAAAGGGACTCGGAATATCCAGGCCGCCGGCGATCCAGAGTTGTTTTCCTGTCTGGGGATCGTAGGCGTTTACATGATCGGAACCGGAAACCAGCAGTTCGGTTTTGTCGCCATTTTGAAAAATGGTGGGAGTGGAATACGCGTCGGCACCATCTTTCTGAGCCGGTAGTTTTCGATCGCCTTTCCAGACCTCTTTTCCCGTATGCTTGTCGAATGCGACCACATACGAGGGGCCTTTGGTCATGCAGGTGACAAACAGCAAATCTCCCCACAAACGGGGTGTGGAGCCCATGCCGAACGTAATGTCGTACGGGCCGTACTCTTTCACCAGATCCCGTTTCCAGACGATTTCCCCGGATTCGGCATCCAGGCAGACCAGCAGCCCCGTACCGAAAAACGCCCAGATATTCTGCTCGTCGGCGATGGGGGAAGGGGTGGCAGAGTTGTGCCGATGTGCCCAGAGATTTTCTGGTCCCGGAGCCGACAAGGTTCCCGATCCCACTTTCACTTTGCGGATTTCCTGACCGCTTTTACGATCGAATGAAATGATCCAGAGTGCTGCATCCTCGGTTTTAGTCGTCACATCGATTCTGTTGACCGTGATCGCGGGTGAACAATCAGCGCGTCCCGGCAGGGGGACGGACCAGAGGATGCCGGCTTGCTCTGACCATTTGGCCGGCAGGTTTTTCTCGGCGGATATGCCACTGCCTGTCGCACCGCGAAACTGAGGCCAGGTTTCTGCCTGCGCGAGTGTGGTGGGTATCAGCAGGGAAAGCATGATTGCCGGAATCAACCGTCCTGAAATTCGCATGGAAAAAACTCCCGAATTGGTGTGAATTAAGATATTGTGCCGCTGGGATCTGGAATTGTGAAACACAGACCTGCAGCAACTATTCTTCGCGTTGCGGTCGGGTCATCAGTGTTTGTGTGGCGTCTTCCGGAGACTTGCCTTCGAACAGGACACGGAAAATTTCAGTCGTGATCGGCATGTCGAGCCCCTTATTCTCGGCCAGATCGTAGACACTGCGCGTGGTGTTGACCCCTTCTGCAACGGCATCCATTGTGGAAAGAATCTGTTCCAGCGTTTCTCCCTGTCCGAGTCGTTCTCCCAGTTTTCGGTTTCTGCCGAACGGGCTCATGCAGGTGGTGATCAGGTCGCCGACGCCGGCCAGGCCGGAGAAGGTCGAGGGTTCGGCGCCTAAGGCAGAACCAAAGCGGTTCATTTCCACCAGGCCGCGGGTCATAATTGCCGACTTTGCATTATCTCCATACTTGCCTCCGTCGCAGATGCCGGCGGCGATCGCAATCACGTTTTTCAAGGCGCCGGCTAATTCCACTCCCACGATGTCGATATTCGTGTAAACACGAAATCGGTCTGTGCTGAAGAGTTTCTGGGCCTGTTTTGCGAGTTGAATATCACCGCTGGCAGCGACGACACTGGCCGGCAGGCGGCGGGCGATTTCTTCCGCATGGCTGGGGCCACCCAACGCGACAACCGGGCGGGGGCCCAGTACGTCAGCGATGATTTCGCTGGGACGAAAAAACGTTTCCATCTCAATCCCTTTGATCACGCTGATCACGGGAGTGCCGCTTTTCAGATGCGGGGCCAATGCTGTTAACGCGACTCTGAGAAACTCCGTCGGAATGGCGACAACGAGAAAGTCGGCGCCCTCAACTGCTTCATCAATGTCGGAAGTGACATGAATGGTTTCCGAAAGGGGCACTCCGGGGAGCAGTCTTCTGTTTTCGCGATGCGTTCTCAGATCTTGCGCAATCTCGGCTTTGCGAACCCACATGGAAACGCCGACATCTGAAGATTCTGTGAGCAATGTTGCGCAGGCAGTCGCCATCCCGCCACCACCCAAAATTGCAACCTTGGTATCCATAAAATATCCATCTTTCATTGCTGAGCTTGAAACGTCTTAAAATAGAATAAGTAATAGAGATCCCTCCTGAATTCAACAGCATGACAGGAAGAATTCTCATGATCCTAATACATGTAATATAACGAGAATTGTTGCGTAAGCCAAAGAAGACAAAAATAACTGTCGATGCTACTTTCTGACAGGACTGTTTCTGGTCGAAACACACACTCTCTCTCAACCTGCAAACGTCGCATGTGTTGATTTTTCCGTATAATTCCCACAATCAGAATTGTGGAAACGATCTGCGATAAATGACAGAAATAATCGTTGCAGATATCAAATATTCACACATTACCAAAAAATGTAACCTACGTTTTGCTTGGTATATATTTAATCAAGGAGCAATCTTATGAAACAGGTTACCGAGCAAAACTCCGTCACATTTGAGGATCGGCGTCAAAACAGAGCTGAAAAACGGCCTGAAGGCGTGGGCGAGAGACGTCAGTTCAGTAATTCTTACAACTCTGAAAATGAGGACGTTAATGAACTGGCTCAGGCCATTGACCAGTACAAGCTGCGTCACCGCCGACGGTTTATTACGTTTGAAGAACTACATTCCGTCGTCACTGGTCTGGGTTATCACAAATAAAATTGCCCCGGTTTTTTGTATGATTTCTGGCTGTCGAGAGCACCTTCCACCAAAGGTGCCTGGCCAGTTGGCTTTTGTTCGCCGTTGCAGGCCCAATCGCGGCCTGAATGCCCATCGAAGACTTCCAGCAGGAAGTGTTTTTTCACGCGATGCCTTTAGAGCGCATCACCGTTAACTATAGTGTCTCTCGTGCCGGAAGACCCGGGCCGAATGGCTCTGAAATCACTTCATCAGACGCCTCTTTTTCTGATTAATTTCCAGAAAAATTCCATCTTTTCCTCAAGTTTGCAGCCAATAGTCTCCAGATTGATGTTGACCTAATCTGCTACATTTGGAAAATCCCCCCTCACGAAGCCACCCCGACAAATATGAGTTGAGCTACATTGTGTTGCTGACTCCCCCTTCAGAGCGAGCTTTTCAGCTCATAAACTGATTAATCCCATATTCGCAGGTTGAACATTGAAAGCTTCCCTTCTTTGTCTTACCATCGTTTTTTCAGCCGTTTTGAACTTAAACGCAGCTGAAGTGACAACAATTTACACGCCCTCAGAGGACTTTGAAGAAGTCATTCGTGGGCAAAGTCCTCCGCCGACTTATGAAGAAACGGCGCCGTTCGGCTCGAATATGCCTCCCAACGGTTCATATACCGTTCCGGAAGGGCAGGCCTTTGATCCCAATATGGGGGGAGGCAATCTGTATGGCGCACCTCAAGGCGGTTACGATCCATTTTTGACTCCAGGTATGGGCGGTGGTGATCCCTATGGTGGCCAGGGGATGCCTGGTTATTCGGGAAATGTGAATGGACCTCAGCCGTATCGTTTTGGCTGGAGCTCAAAATACGAATTCGGTTTCATGCCTAAAGTACGTACCTACGTCTCCCCGACGGGAGCAAACGGTGGTAACTTTGGGGTTTTCGAAACAGACATTGATCTGACCTATACCACGCCGACGAAAAACGGCTGGATTTTCGCCTTTTCACCCGAAGTGGATTACCGAGGCTGGGATGGTCCCCAGTTTATTTCGTTACCAGGCAAGGGATTTCGTTTTGCCTCTGATTTCCAATTATCAACGCCTGCAAACGGACTGTGGAGCGTTCAGTTAGGGTTTACTCCTGCGATTGGAACGGACTTGGGAAAAAGTTTAAGTTCGGATGCCTGGATGTTTGACGCGCGTGCCGTGTTATTCTTCCGCCCCTCTAACACCTGGATGTTTGCCGCAGGGGCAGCGTACTGGGACCGGGTAGGAGATTATATCATCCCTTATGCCGGGATCGTGTGGACGCCCAATGATCTCTGGGAAGTACGTGCGATGTTCCCCAAGGCGCGTGTCAGTCGTTTCATGGGTAATGTGGGAGACAAGAGTGTCTGGGTCTATGGTAGCTTTGAATACGATATCGAAGCATTTCAAATCCAGCAGGCTGGTGCCAACTCTCGCAATCAGGTGGAATTCAAGGATTACGTGATGTTGCTCGGTGTGCGGGGTGACAGCGGCTGCATGTCCATTTTCCTCGAAGCAGGGGGTATTATGAAGCGTGAAGCGGACTTCAAAAACGGCGGTGGCTTTGACATCAAAGATGGTTTCATCGCCCGATTCGGAGTTCAGTTTTAATTCTCTCGCTGTTCCGCTTTCTGTCATAACCCTGAAAAAGGAAATTCATTCGTGAATCCTCCTGCAGCTGTAATTCTTGCCGCCGGTAAGAGCACAAGGATGAAGTCGGAACTTCCCAAAGTTCTACACCCGATCCTCGGGCGTCCGATGATCGAATATGTTCTGGATGCCGCACGTTCTGCGAATTGTCAGAAATTAGTTGTGGTGGTCGGGCATAAAGCCGAGGAAGTCGAAGCGGCACTCGCGCATCATTCCGATGTGGAATTTGCATTGCAGGCCGATCAAAAAGGGACAGGTCATGCCGTCATGATGTGTGCCGAACATCTGGCGGCCCATGATGGACCGGTGCTGGTTCTGGCCGGTGATACCCCGTTGCTCAAAGGCAGTTCACTGTCGCGCCTGCTGGAGATTCAAAAAACGAATCAGGCAGCCTGCGTTGTGGGAACTGCAACGACCAAAGCCAATCAGGGACTCGGTCGCATTGTCCGCGATGCAGCAGGTCGTTTTTTGCGAATTGTTGAACAAAAAGATACGACTCCTGAAGAAGCCGCCATTGAGGAGATCAATACAGGCTGCTTTGCCTTTGATGGTCGGCAATTATTCCATGCACTGGAAAAAGTGAAACCCAACAACAGTCAGGCAGAATATTATCTGACAGATTGTGCCGAGATTCTGCTCAAAGAGGGGCAGACCGTTCTCGCGCAGGCTGTGTTTGATATCCAGGAAGCGATGGGAGTCAACACACAGGAACAGCTGGCTGAAGTGGCCAGATTGATTCAGCAGCGTACAGCGGCTGAATAATCGAAAGAGTTTCTCCCGCTTTTTCATTCCGTAATGTCTGCATCAATGCACCAGACGCTGTCATTTGAGGACTTTCGCCCGAAATCGAAAGCCCATACTTGACTTCTTTCTCTCGATAAGCGTGAATAGAGGAGTATGCCAGATCGCTTTGTCTAGATCTGACCGCCATAAGTTCCCGCAATTTGAAGTATCGCATAACTGCAGGCATCGCTTTCAATGTATGATCATCTGACTCTGCTCAGTGGACGAGCCCATCCCAAATTAGCTGGAGAAATCGCAGAATACCTCGGCATTCGTCTGGCTTCTGTGGAATTGTCCAACTTTCCTGACGGTGAAATCAGTCTGAAACTCAATCAGAATGTACGTGGGCGCGACGTGTTTATCGTGCAACCGACGTCGCCGCCGGTCAATGATAACCTGATGGAACTGCTGATTCTGATGGATGCCTGCCGTCGTGCCAGTGCCGAACGGATCACCGCCGTCATTCCCTATTTTGGATATGCCCGACAGGACCGCAAAGATTCGGGGCGTGTGCCTATTACGTCAAAGCTGGTTGCCAATCTGATCAATGAGGCAGGCGCAGACCGAGTATTGGCAATGGATCTGCATGCGGCACAGATTCAGGGATTTTTTGATACGCCCGTCGATCACCTGTATGCTGCTCCGATTCTGGATCGTTACTTCAGATCGCTGAATATTCCCGATAAAGATCTTGTGGTTGTCAGCCCCGATGAGGGCAGCATCAAACGGGCCTTACAACATAACGACAATCTTGGCGGCACACTTGCCATTGTCGATAAACGTCGCAAGAACGCATTGGAAACACAGCAGGCGAATATCATTGGCGGCCCTATTGACGGCAAAGTGGCATTGCTGTTCGATGATATGATCTCTACTGCGGGCTCAATCGTGGGCGCAGTGAATGTGGTGAAAGAACATGGTGCCAGGGAAATTTATGTCAGTGCATCACACGCCGTCTTCTGCGGACCAGCCATCAAGCTGCTGAGTGAAGCTCCGATTACAGAGATTGTCGTCACCAACAGCCTGCCGATACCAGATCAGGACAAGCTGCCCAATTTGAGGACCATTTCGATTGCACCGTTGCTGGGAGAAGCCATTCGACGGATTCACCGCAACGAATCGGTAAGCCACCTGTTCGATTAGCCTGTGTCCAGGTTTGCTGTAGCGTCTCCAGAGCCATTTGGACCGAGTATCATAGAATGAGGGACGCTATGGTTAAGTGGGATGCGCTTTCGTAGACGCCGCTGTGTCAAAGGGATATCTTGCATCTGCATTCCGATCTGATGAAAGGGACCTCGATGGCGTTAAATGAACAAGACCGCGAAGACCTGATGCGTGAAGCGACGACTTTTTTCCCTCGTGCGGAATTACAGGCGGATCACGAATCGCTGCCTGTCTTCTGGGGGCAAAAGAAAAGCGGACACTTTTCGTTTTATTTTGGCGGTGATCCCGTTTATCAATTTGATCAGTGTGCCTGCCTGAGGCGTGCTTTCATTGACGGGCTGCTGTATCGGACCCAGGGAGACACACTTGCCCGATTGACGCGCGAACGAAATTCTGCGGAAACAGTTCTTAATCGAGATGACTTGACTATAACAGAATTAACTTCGTTACTGCAGACGATGGAAAACCGGTTCCAGAAACTGGAGTCCGCTTTCAGTAGACAGGACAGTGTACGAGTGCTGCGCTTGCTGGCTGACAGTTCAGAAAGCGAAGTACAGGCTCTGATTCATGCGCAAATCAAACTGGTTTTGCAACATTCCCATCAGCTGGCGGCCCGGATTCGCGGGAAACGTTAAGACTGAAACTAACGATACCCGCCACACAGAAAATGGTCTTCTCAATATGCATCAACTTATCATCGGCTGTGGTTATGTCGGTTTACAGGTCGCTCAAAAATGGCGGGAGCAGGGGCATACCGTCTCTGCGCTCACGCGATCGGAAACACGCGCTGAGGAATTCAGGAGCCGAGGCATTCAACCGGTCATGGGCGATATTACTCAACCGGAATCACTCCAGAAACTCCCGGAAGCAGACACAGTGCTGTATGCTGTCGGCTTTGATCGTTCGGCGAATCAGTCCCGGCATGAGATTTATGTGACGGGGCTGGACCATGTCCTGACTGAAATCAAAGGGCGAACAAAAAAAATCATCTATCTCTCCAGCACCAGTGTTTATGGTCAGTCGGCGGGAGAATGGATTGACGAAACTTCTCCCTGCGAACCACAACGCGAAAACGGGCAGATTTGTCTGGAAGCGGAGCAGTTGTTCGAAAAACAGGGCCTGCTTCCGGCAGGGAAACAACGCGGAACGGCGACGGCAGTCATCCTCAGACTGGCCGGCATTTATGGTCCACAACGACTGCTTGCCAGAATGGAGCAAATCAGAGCAGGGGAACCGCTACAGGGCAGCCCCGATGCGTACCTGAATCTGATTCATGTCACTGATATTGTGAATACGATTTTAAAATGTGATACAGACATTCAGATGGAATCTCATTATCTGGTCAGTGACAGCTGTCCGATTACCCGGCAGGAATACTATCAGACACTCGCACGGCTTCTGAATGCTCCCTTCCCGAGATTTAGCGTGGATGAGCCCGCTCAACCGGTATTGAAGTCAAATCGTGCTCATAGCACGGAACGGGCGGCAGGATTGAATAAACGGTGCAGTAACCTGCGGTTGCGGGGCGATCTGGGAGTAAAGCTGGTTTATCCGACAATCAAAGAAGGACTTCCTCAGGCGATCGAAAATACATGAGACATCGCAAGTCGTTGCCCTCCTCGCTTTAGGTTTAGTTGTCAAGCGTGTATGCTGTGTCAAATCAGACAGTCAATGACTCATTTTTTCGCGACACTCTCAACAATTCAAGATAGCGTTATTCATCACATGTCAAAAACTTATCGTGTCAAACCAGTAGATGGCCCCGTTCAGGGATCTGTCAGACCTCCCGGTTCAAAAAGCATTACCAATCGTGCGTTGATTGTGGCTGCCCTCTCGGAAGGAACGACTCAGTTAACGGGAGTTCTCGATTGCCAGGACACGCAGGTGATGATTCAAAGCCTGAACCGGCTCGGAGTGAAAGTCAAACACGATGCGGCGAAATGTACCGCTGAAGTCAAAGGCTGTGGTGGAAAGATCCCACAGACATCGGCTTCACTGTGGCTGGCAAACAGTGGCACGAGTATCCGCTTTCTGACGGCACTTTGTGCTACCGGCGAAGGGAAATTTATTTTAGACGGCAATCCACGCATGCGGGAACGCCCGATTCAGGATCTGGTCGAAGCGCTGAATCAGTTGGGGGTTGATGTTGCCTGCGAAAATAAAACCGGCTGTCCCCCCGTCCGTGTGAATGCGACAGGATTGAAAGGGGGAGAGACTTCCATTTCAGGGAGTATTTCCAGCCAGTACTTAAGCGCCTTGCTGATGGTTGCCCCTGCTGCACAAAGTCCGGTTGCGATTACCATTCTGGATGATACCGTCTCAAAACCCTATCTCGATATTACACTGGGAGTGATGGCACAATTCGGCGTGACAATCGACCGGGTCAAACCCTCCGTCTGGAAAATTCAGCCTCAGACTTACCAGCGGCCAGCCGCTTATGATATTGAGCCCGATGCGTCCGCAGCCAGCTATTTTTTCGCGGTTGCCGCGATCACGGGGGGCACAATCACCGTAGAAGGACTGAATCAGGATGCGTTGCAGGGGGATATCAATTTCATCCGCGTTCTGGAAGATATGGGATGCAAGGTGAAGCGGGGACGTGACAGCATCACCATTCAGGGAAAACCTCTGAAGGGGATCGATGTGGATATGAACGATATCAGTGATACCGCTCAGACCCTGGCTGCGGTGGCATTGTTTGCAAAGGGGCCGACCTGTATCAGAAACGTAGCCCATATACGCCACAAGGAAACAGACCGGCTCACTGCGATTGCCACCGAACTGAAACGCTTGGGGATTCGCGTGGATGAAACCGAGGATTCGGTCACCATTTACCCCGGCGAAATTCAGCCGGCTACGATCGAGACCTATGATGATCACCGCATGGCCATGAGTTTTGCTTTGATCGGTTTGAAAGTGCCGGGAATCGTCATTTCTGAGCCGGATTGTACGATCAAGACTTACCCACATTTCTTTACCGATCTGGAAAAGTTGTGTGGACAGACGCCGTGAAAAAGCACAATATCTGGAATCAAAAAAAAACATCCCCGCTTTCTGAGGATGTGGTGCTGCCTCAGTATTTTCGTTCCGCGCGCGAACTTGCTTTTTTTCTGCTTGAAGAATACCGCTGTCATGATCAGTTTGTCAGCGATTCCCTCCAGAGCTGGGAACGCCGCATCGATCTTTCTTCGCCAGATCGCCGACTGGCAATGGAAATCAGCATCGGCGTGATTCGGCGGCAGCTGACTCTGGATACACTCATTCAAAGTCAGTTATCCCGCCCGCGGGATAAAGTGGAGGCCCCGTTGTGGACGCTCCTGCAGATTGGCGTTTATCAGCTGGTGATGCTCGATCAGATTCCCGACCATGCGGCTGTCTCTGAGACGGTTGAACTTGCGGCGAAACTCAATCGGGTTCGCTGGAAAAAAATGGTGAATGCCATTTTACGCTCTGTCAGCAGGCTCATCAGTGATGAAGTCGCGACGGCGCCTCAGGCCAATGCGATTCCCCTGAGCTTCGAACGTTACCGCTGTTTTACTTCAGCGTTGTTTGAGGATCCGGAAACAAACCCCGCCGGTTATCTGTCCAAAGCGTTCAGTTTTCCACTTCCGCTGATTTCGGACTGGCTTTCACGCTATGGATTTCCGCAGACTCTGCAGATCGCGCAATGGTTTAATCAGCGCAATTATCTGAATCTTCGTGTGAACATATTGAAAACAAGCCGGGAGGCTCTGCTGACGGAACTGGAGGCAGCAGGCATTCAAGCCAGCCCGGGAACAGAGCCCCAATCCATCAGACTGGAAGAAACCGTTTCCCTGGATTCGCTGGCAGGATTTGCCTCCGGACAATTTACCATTCAGGATGAATCCGCGATTGCGGCTGGAAATCTGCTTAACCCTCAAGCCGGTGAAACCGTTTTGGACCTTTGCGCCGCTCCGGGAACCAAGACCACACACCTGGCAGAGCTGATGCAGAATACGGGAACACTCATCGCCACGGATGTCGGCGAAGAGCGGCTCGACAGGATCGAAGAAAACGCGTCACGACTGGGATTGAATATGATTCAGCCTCAATTAATCGACTCACATGAGAAAAACTTGCCGGGTGCCCCCTTTGATGCCATTCTGGTGGATGCCCCCTGTTCGAATTCCGGGGTGCTCGGAAAGCGTCCTGAGGCTCGCTGGCGAATCGATGATGCTTCCCTGCGGGAACTGAATGTGATTCAGCGAGATCTGCTGCAACGGGCTTTGAATCATCTGAAACCGACGGGCAGACTGGTTTATTCGACCTGTTCCTTTGATTCCAGGGAGAACGAAGCGTTGTTGCAAAGTGTTCTGGAACATTATCCAGGCCGAAAAATGATTCGGGAAAATCGACACCTGCCTGGAGCACCCAGTGATGGTGGATATCAGGCGCTGGTCCAGTAGTGCGAATTGTAGGTGTTCAATAGTTTATGTTTTTGGGGCGTGTCAGGGCCTGAGGTACAGATCCACAGCCAGAAAACAGGTTAAACAAGCTTTGATGGTTGCCGTTTGCCTAAACAGATTGTAAGATTTGGGTCTATGAAATTTGGCAATAGTTTGTGTGAATAAAATCTTTTGCCTGCTTCCCTCTGCGCGCTAGCTGCAATAAAGGAAAATAGTGTGAGTGTAGACGAATTAATTGACGTGAAAAGTGTGTTACAAAGCTCTGAGGGCGTGGGCTACTCTGACGTAGAACGGTTGTCGGATATTGTCTGCTCTGACCAGGTAGCGGAGCTGCGCAGCGAAGTACAGGCGCTCGTCAAAAATATATCAGACGGTCAGGCCTCAACGGGACTACTCGCGAGAGCCGGCATTGCCTTACATTTGCTGGGCCAGCACAAAGACGCTGTTTCGCAACTGGAAAAAGTGCAGGATAATGCAACGGCCAGTTTTTATCATGCTGTGTCTTTAATGGCAGTGAAACGATATCAGGAAGCAGATGCCCAGCTAGAAGCAGCCGCCAAGCTGGGTTATGATCCGATTGAGTGTTCCCTCCGAAGAGCAGAAACGCTTCGTCTGGTAAGGAATCTGGATCAGGCAGAGGCAATTCTTTCTTCCATCGCGAAGGAAGCTGCCGGCCGAGCCGAGTATTCTTTTCAGATGGGATGCATTCGCTCGGATCGTGGCGATTTATACGGTGCGATTGAATACTTTGAACGCGCTGTTGATATGGACCCGCGGCACTCACGTGCGATTTTCCGTCTGGCAGGAGAAAATGCCTCACGTGGAAATGATGAAGATGCGATCCGCCTCTACGAACAGTCTCTTTCCAGTCCTCCCTTTTATCTGGGGGCGATCCTGAATCTGGGCCTGCTTTATGAGGATATGGAAAACTATCCGGCTGCTGCGTTTTGTTTCCGTCGGATTCTGGAAGCAGATCCACTGAATGAAATGGCTGCGATGTACCTGAAGGACATCGAAGCTGCCGACAACATGTATTACGATGAAGAGACGGCCCGCAACGAAGCACGCATGAAGCAGTTGCTGGACCGACCTGTCACCGACTTCGAACTTTCCGTTCGCAGCCGCAACTGTCTGCATGCGATGGATATTCACACGCTGGGTGATCTGACACGCGTCAGTGAAAACGATCTGCTAGCCGGTAAGAACTTCGGACAGACCTCACTCGACGAAATTCGTGAGATGCTGACTTCGTTCGGTCTGCACATCGGTCAGAACCTGCACGAATCTCTGGGCCAGGAAGGTGGCTACGCCGCTTTACCACCAGAGTTGGCAGACAACCCGGTTACCGAAAAACCAATTTCCGATCTGGGACTTTCCGTGCGATCACGAAAATGCATGTCACGGCTTGGAATCGGAACGATGGGCGAACTGCTGCGTCGCAGTCCGGATGAGTTGCTGGCCAGCCGTAATTTTGGTGTGACCTCACTCAATGAAATCCGCGAAAAACTGGGCGAAATGGGCCTCAAACTGCGTAACGACTAGTGAATCTGAAAGTTACGGAAATTCCCTGAGAGAACTCTTGCCAGATCTTTGGGGATTCAATAAACTCCCTTTGCCGGGTTCATCACTGTTAAAGTGGTGAACTCGAGTTGAGCTGCTGTGTCTGAAAAATAGCAAACACATTACCCGGTAGTGTAATGGCAGCACAACAGATTTTGATTCTGTTAGTCAAGGTTCGAGCCCTTGCCGGGTAATATTTTTTAAAAAACGCATTCCGATCTGGAATGCGTTTTTTTTACGTAGTCATGATATGTGAAAGCTGGCTGACAGAGCGTTAAAGCCTACATTCTCTCGCAGGTACGAATCCCCAGCAGGGACAAGCCATGATTGATTACCCGGGCGGTTAAATCGCAGAGCAGCAGGCGGCTCGTCTTCACCTGTTCCTCTTCCGCTTTCAGCACATGGCAGTTGTTGTAGAACGTGCTGAACAGATTCGAGAGCTCGAAGAGGTAGTTGGTCAGGTAGTTGGGTCGGGCCTCAATGGCCACGCTTTCGAGAATTTCCGAATAGCGATTGATCTGCAGTGCCAGAGCACGTTCGCTCTCTTCTGTCAGGCAGAGTGCGGCCTGTTCGTTTCGCAGGGCACTCCGATCGATATTCCCTTTACGGAAGATTCCACAGACGCGAGCATAGGCATACTGCATGTAGGTTGCGGTATCGCCACGGTTTGCCAGCATTTTGTCCCAGTCGAAGATGTAGTCGCTGTCGCGGTTGTGTTTCAGGTCGGCGTATTTGATTCCACCCAGGCCAACGGCTTCTGCGATCTGCTGGCGTTCTGCTTCGTTCAGTTCCGGGCCGTCGGGTTTGGCATCATCGTTTTCTGCGACGATGGCGTGCGCCCTCTGGATCGATTCATCCAGCAGGCTTTCCAGTCCTACCGTATCGCCGGAACGTGTCTTGTAAGGGCGTTTATTTTTACCCAGAATGGTTCCAAAGCTCACATGCTGTAATTCCAGATCTGTAAAGCCCCACTGTTTGACTGTGGCAAACAGCAGTTGAAAGTGATCACTTTGTCGGGAATCGACGACGTAGAGCACGCGGTCTGCCTGCAGTTCTTCAGCACGATACTTGATCGTTGCCAGGTCTGTGGTGGCGTAGGTGAAGGCACCGTCCTGCTTCTGTACGATAAAGGGGGCTTCAAAGCCTTCCATGAACACGCAAATCGCACCCTGGCTTTCTTTGGCCAGTCCCTTTTGTTTCAAGTCGGCCACGACATCCCCCAGCATCGGCTGGTAGAAGCTTTCGCCTAACGTCATGTCAAAGTGAATGTCGAGTCGGTCATAAACGGTCTGGATCGCATCCAGGCACTCCGGCAGGAACTGTTTCCAGAGTTCGAGGTTGTCCGCATCGCCTGCATGGAGCCGGGCAGTCTCTTCACGCGCCTGTCGGGCGATATCCGGAAAGGCGACCGCTTTGCTTTTTAAATCTTCGTCCTGTTCGAATTCGGTCAGTTTTTCCTGCATCGATGTCAGCTCGGATTTTCGTTCGCCAATGTCCGATTTTAATTTTTTCAGCTGCTTCTGAATTTTTTTGTCTGTCAGGTTGGCGGTCGTTTCCAGTGTCTGCAGTTTTGATCCGAGTTCCTCGATTTCGGTCTGTCGCAGCGGAACTGCCTTCTGAGTGACGTGATAGTCCGACAATTGATTCACCAGCCGATACAGGCGGGCCAGTTCATTGACCGGATTATGCTGGAAGGCATCTTCGTTGAGAAAATGCTTATACCCGAAAATGATCATGCCAAACTGGGTTCCCCAGTCGCCGATGTGATTGTCGCCGACAACATCATGACCCAGAAACTGCAGCACCCGATAGTTGGCGTCCCCGATTACCGAGCTCCGCAGATGTCCCACGTGCATCGGTTTGGCGACGTTGGGGGCTGAAAAATCAACCACCACCTTTTGAGGCTTTTTGGCGGGAGAGACGCCCAGTCGTTCATCCGGAACGAGTTGTTTTGTCAGGCCTTCCAGCCAGTCCTGTTTCAGTTTGATATTAATGAACCCGGGGCCGGCGATTTCCAGCGGCTCACAGAAATCGGACAGATCCACTTTATCTGCGATCTGGACCGCGAGGTCGCGTGGCTTGATTCCGTCTAAACGGGCCGCCAAAGGCATGGCAAAATTCGCCTGGTAGTCTCCAAACCGTGCATCCTGCGAGGCTTTCAGCATTTCGATGACTGAAGACGGATCGTCGGTCCATTCCGACAAAGCAGGTTCAAATCGAGTTCTGAGTTCATCGAGAATATTCATGTCACAATTCCAAGAGGGGTGCTCTGGTGTCTGTCATCATGGAAGACATTATGGCGAATCGATTGCTGTCCGGGAAACAGACCGGCGGCAGAGAATCATGGAAACGGTGATCCCTGTTAAACAGCATCCGTTTTGGGAGGCTGCTGCCAGTCCACTTTTTTAGCATCGGCCCAGAGGCGTTCCAGGTCGTACAGCTCGCGTGCATCATCGGTGAAAATATGCAGCACGATGTCCCCATAGTCCCCGAGAATCCACTCGCTGTCTTTGCCTTCGATATTGCGGCGATGGGTGCTGTCGCGTTTCATTAAAATGCGAACTTCATCCGCAATCGCATGGCTTTGACGCACGTTGGATGCAGTCGCGATGATAAAAAAGTCAAACAAAGGCGTGATTTTGGCGACATCAAGGACGACGATGTCTTTGCCTTTGAATTCATCACAGACTTGAGCACACAGACGGGCACGTTTTAAGCTGGACGCACCTTCAATAGATTCAGATTGTTGTGAAGGATCAGTATTAATTTCTTGACCTTTAGCCTGTTCAATTACTTAAAATAACTCTAATGCGTATTGAATAATAAACCCGGCTACGACAACAGAAACCATACTCATCAATTTGATCAGAATATTCAGGCTCGGACCACTGGTATCTTTGAAGGGATCCCCAACGGTATCGCCTACTACTGTGGCTTTGTGCGCATCGGTTCCTTTGCCACCATGAGCCCCAGCTTCAATATACTTCTTGGCATTGTCCCAGGCGCCACCGGCGTTAGCCATCATAATGGCAACTGCAAACCCGCTCGTCAAGGCACCCACAAGTAGCCCTACCACACCAGGAACACCCAGCAGCACTCCGACAGCGATCGGTGAAAGCAGTCCCAGCATCGCCGGCAGGATCATTTCACGCTGTGCAGCAGCCGTACTGATCTCGACACAGGCGGCATAATCGGGTTCGGCCTTGTTCTCCATAATGCCAGCGATTTCCCGGAATTGGCGGCGCACTTCATCTACCATCGCCCCTGCGGCACGGCCGACCGCTTTCATGGTCATCGCACAAAAGACGAAAGCGACCATCACGCCAAAGAAGATTCCCACCAGCACTTTGGGGTTCAGGATCGAGAAATTATAGAATCGGGAAAAATCGGGCACCGTTGCCGTTTTTACGTCGACGCATTCTCCCCGTTCGAGTAATTCGGTAATATTCAGATCCCTGATAATAGAGCCTACTTCCGCTTTCGTGATTTTATCCCGGCCCGGTGTAATCTGTTGCAGGTTCAACGCAGGGAACAACAGGAAGCCCTGGTTGTTATGTTCTGATTCTTTTCCGTCCCGTTTCACCGTTCGTAAGGCGATACAGTTCTTACTTAGTTTTAATGCTGACGCATTCGACATGTCGTCAGAAATCGTTTCTACAATCGCAGAATTTTCGACCCAGCGTTCAAAGCCGACGCGCACTTCCTCGACATAAGCTGCCAGCAACGCCAATGCGGTTAATGCAGCAGACCCAATCGCAAATCCCTTGCCTGTGGCAGCAGTTGTGTTTCCCAGGCTGTCCAGTGCATCGGTTCTCTGGCGGACATAAGGTTCCTGGCCGCTCATTTCCGCATTTCCACCCGCGTTATCGGCGATGGGGCCATAAGCGTCTGTCGCGAGGGTCACACCAAGCGTACTCAACATGCCGACGGCGGCAATCGCAACACCGTACAGGCCCATTGCGAAGATCTGAGCATTGGCAAAGTCAAATCCGGTGCAGAGTCCGAAGGCCATCAGAATGGCAACGCCGATGACGACAATCGGAACCCAGACACTGTAAAAACCTTCTGCGATTCCGGCGATGATCACGGTCGCGGGACCGGTAGAAGATTGATCTGCAATAAAACGTGTTGGTCTAAATTCATCACTGGTTGAATATTCGGTCCATTTTCCGATGAGCCATCCCGAAACAAGGCCGCAGACAATCGCTCCAAATACGCCGAATAACGGCGTGCCAACGACCAGGGGAGAGTCAGCGGGAATGCCTGCTGACTGCGAAGGAATGACCAGCATGATCCAGACCAGAGCAAATGCGGCGATGATGACGCCAATGGCACTCGTGTCGATTCCCTTGGCCAGTGCCTTCAATAAGTTCTTTTGTGTCGCGCCTTCTTCTGTCCTGACCATGAAAATACCGGTGACAGACAGGAAGATTCCAACCGCCGCCAAGCACATGGGAAGCAGCAGGCACATCATCTGCATTTTGGGATAACCGTGATAGGCGGCGACACCCAGTGCGCCGCTGGCAAGGATTGATCCGCAGTACGACTCGTACAGGTCGGCACCCATCCCTGCGACATCGCCCACATTATCACCGACGTTGTCTGCAATCGTGGCGGGGTTACGCGGATCGTCTTCCGGAATACCTGCTTCGACTTTGCCGACCAGGTCGGCACCCACATCAGCGGCTTTGGTAAAGATACCACCGCCGACACGTGCGAATAACGCCTGGCTGCTGGCTCCCATGCCAAAGCAGAGCATGGTCACAGTGATCTCAGCCAGAGGCATTTTTACGACCCAGTGCAGCACACCAAACCAGAGGCTGATGTCAAGCAGGCCTAAACCAACAACAACGAGTCCCATGACAGCGCCACTTCGAAAGGCAACCTGCAGACCGCTGTTCAATGATTCTTTGGCGGCGTGTGCCGTTCTCGCGCTGGCCAGAGTTGCGGTTCTCATACCGAACCAGCCTGCTAATGCAGAAAAGAAACCACCGGTCAAAAAGGCAAACGGGACCCAGTGTGATTGAGTTTTCAGGCCGAATGCCATGAAGGCCAGCAAGGCGCAGACAACGGCAAAAAACAGGACGACCACTTTAAACTGACGATCGAGATAAGCCCGGGCTCCTTCTCGGACGTGTCCGGCGATTGCCTTCATTTTTTCGTCGCCTTCGCTTTGATTCACCATCCAGCTGAAGAAGCGGTAGGCTGTAAATAAAGCGAAGATGGCACTACCAATGGTAATGAGCCAACTGATGAGGACTGTTTCCGAATCAGCATTGGGTGGAGGGGGCGGTGAAGCGTCTGCAGCCATCAGAGAGGCGGAACAGATTAATGCTGAGAAAATTACAGTGATGAGTGTTGAAAGAATACGAACGGGCGAGTATCGAGCGCGAAAATGAAACCTCATCCTTAGAGTTAACCCCATTTAAATAAGTCGTTGTAAATCTTGTTGTAAAACCACAAAACCTGAAATGGATTCCGGGCAACTGTCAGCACGCAATTTTGAATGCTCAAAAAAATTACAAGTAAAACTCTAGCAAAACCCTATCCGGCGAGTGTAGCACGTGGGACTCATTTTGCAATAACGGTAACTTAACAAAGTTGGCTAAACGCAAAACTTGGATCGGTAGAGAAGAAGCGATGCGACTGAGGTGATGACAGTCGCCGCGTAGAGAATACGCGAAGAGGTAGAGAAGAGTCGAAAGGGGCAGCGCAGAATCAGGCGTGTTCGGGTGTGCTACGATTGAATACCTGGCTGGTATCGATGACATAATCGAAATCAAAGACCTGTTCAAAATCATAAAGATCAACAAAGTCTTCAATCCGGTCGTTTTCCGTTTTTCGCATTCTGCCATGTTCAATCATTTCAAAGACCATCTTTCCGAAGTCTTTGGTTGTTGAAACTCCCCATTGTTTAAAAACAGTGGTGGTCATTAAGCCAAACTGTTTTAAAGCAAGCGCTTTCACCCCGTCCAGCAGTTCCTGGCCGGAAACATGAGCCTCTTCCTGTTCCTGCTCATTAATGATCGTACGCGCATAAATTTCCTGTGCCTCCTGTAAGGCTTCAAAAACGAAATCGTACGCATTCGGGTGGTATTGCAGCTTTGGTCGGGAAAGTTTTGTAGCAGATGTCATTTTTTTACCCATACCCTTTTGGAATTGCCCTAATCAAGGTCTCTTGCAGCAGCTAAACCTAGTGTTTCGATCTGGAAGCCTCTGGTCAAGACTTTCTTACCGTATATCAGCACAGATCTTTAAAAATTTTCGAATTGGTCTTTCAGGGGAGCGAGGCAGTCGAGCCCGGTTTTCCCGTCCAGATCCTGTTCTGGTTATTCTTCAGCAGAGTGTTCATTTCTTTTCTTTTTTATGACTTCCAGAATATCTTTACGATGGACAATCACTCTACGTGAGTCCTGGTAGACGACTTGCACGCATTCTGAAAGGATTTCCTGGTTGGTTACTTTTCCCTCCCCCTGTGAGGTGATGACTGTGGAGCCAATGGGAGGCAGATCCTTCTTATAACTTTTATAGGTATCATATTCATATCGCAAACAGCATTTGAGCCGCCCGCACCGGCCGGAAAGTTTATTCGGGTCGAGAGACGTCTTTTGGAGTTTGGCCATTTTCATGGAAACAGGAGGCATTTCTGTCAGGTGGGTTCCGCAGCAGACAGGTTTGCCGCAATCACCGTAATCTGCCAGGAGTTTGGCTTCGTCGCGAACGCCGATCTGTCGCATTTCAATACGCGACCGATATTTTCGAGCCAATGACTTCACCAGTTCCCGAAAGTCGACGCGTTTCTCGGCGAGATAATAAAAAACCACCCGCTCGCCACCAAAAAGATGTTCGACATCGACTAACTGCATTTGCAGTTTATGCTCTTTGACCAGATCCTGGCATCCCTGGAATTCGGCCCGTTCTTCATGACGGTTCTGATCGCGTTGCCGATAATCATCATCCGTGACCTGCCGGATAATCCGTCCGGCCGGCTCGCCCCCTTTCATAAAGGTTCGTACGCGTTCGGTCGCCGGAGATAAAACTTCTCCCCACTCATGACCACGTTCGCTTTTGATAATTACTGCCGCGTTGCGGGCTAATTCCGGAATTCCTTTGCAGGTGAATTCCCCAATGAGCCGTGTGGCTCCATAGCGAACAATATAACCTGGAACTTCGATATTCATTTATGATAAATTCATTGAAATGGGATTGGGTAAGGCAGCCATCGTTCAATGGAAATCATCTGAAATGAAATAATGAAGACCGCCCGTGCCGAATTATTATAGCGAATCAATACCAATCAATCCTTAATTATTCCAGGGGAAAACCATATTTTTGAAAAGCCGCAGGCCTCTCAAAGCAGGTCCGAACAGAGGGGGTTATTTCATCTGTATACCCCTGAGGTCTTCGCTTAAGCTTTCAAAACACAAGGCGATGGTGGCATTTTTATCAATTTGTTCTTCTGTCTGGATCATTCGGTCCAGCAGATTCCCGATTTTTTCGATCCGGTCTTCCGTTTCTCCCGAAAAACCAGCCACAAATTTTGTGACCTGCTCGGAGTCGATACCGGAATTGTAGCCGGATGCGTACTGTAAAGCCTGATGGTAAAAGTCTGCACAGAATTTAATGATCCAGTTCGCTGTTTTCCGTTGCGCTGCCGTATTGCCTCCGACATCATCGATGGCCTGAATCACGGTTTGTGCAAAAACCTGTGGTTGAAACGGTTTTTTGCTGAGTTGTCGTGTGATACTGACACGCAGTTCTTCTAAATTATCGTCCAGCAGCTGGCAGGCGATTTGCAGAGATCCCTCCGCCAGACGTGCGATTTGAGCTGCCTGACTTTCGGAATCGACCAACTGCTGCTGAAGTAACAATTCTGCCACATCTTCTTCCGACAGACGCCCGAAGCGGATCAGCTGGCAGCGGGAACGAATCGTGGGCAAAATGGCATCCATCTCGCTTGCGATCAAAATCATTAAATAGTTGGCAGTGGGTTCTTCGAGTGTTTTCAGTAAGGCGTTTGCACTCTCTGCATTCATTTTGTCTGCATCGTCAATGATCGCGATTCGCCGGTTTCCCAGCATCGGACGCAGGGACATTTCATAACAGACTCCCTCACGGCCCCGATGGTCGTCGCCGCCAATGATCAGGCTGAGAGGCAGGATTGCTTTATCGGGAGGACACTCGACTGTGATCAAGTCCGGATGCGTGCCGGCGGCCATTTGTTTGCAGGAATTGCACTCCTGACAACAGGTTAATTCGCTGGCCGGCGTCTGCAGACAAAACAGACATTGGGCGAGGTGCAAGGCAATCCGTTTTTTCCCGATGCCGGCATCGCCTGCAAATAATAAAGCATGAGGCATGCGGCTGCGTGACAAGGCACGATCCAGCATTTCCAGAATTGATTGATGACCTCGTATTTGATCGGTTGTCATTCGCCATCCGCCTGTTTATTCAAAATCTGATCAATCCAGCCCAATATGTTTCCTTCCCGGACTTTTTCCCCGGTCTGGCATTCACAGGCGATGAGTGTTCCGGAGCAGGGGGACTCGACATCAAATGTAATCCCCGGTATCAACAGTTCGACCACGCGGTCTCCTGTGACAACCTGCTCCCCGACCCGAGTGAGCCATAAACTGACTTTCAGGTCCTGACTCGGACTGCCCAGCGGGGGGACGAGAATCGGGGTTGCCATTCAGGACTCGGATCCCAGTACGGCAGCCATTTCACCCGCATTGTAACTTGATCGGACAAAGGGGCCGCTGGCAACCAGTTTGAATCCCATAGCCCGTACCTGATCTCCAACTTCGTCGAATTCTTCTGGTGGTAGAAATCGCTCTACCGGCAAATTCTGAGGCGTAGGTTGCAGGTATTGTCCAATCGTAATCATATCGCAGCCGACAGCCCGCAGATCGGCACAGACTTCCAGAACCTCTTCTCTGGTTTCGCCGAGCCCCAGCATGATCCCGCTTTTCGTGATGATGGAGGGATCTGTTTCTTTGACCTGAATCAGCAAGTCCAGCGTTCTCTGGTAGACTGCGTTCCGGCGAACCCGGTGATAGAGTCGTGGCACCGTTTCCGTATTGTGGTTGAATACATCAGGATGTGCTTCGATCACCCGGTGAATGGCTTTTCGATCCCCGCGGAAATCGGGAGTCAACACTTCAATGTCTGCTCCCGTTCGTTCGCGGACTGCCAGAATACAATTATAAAAATGCTCTGCTCCCCCATCGGGTAAATCATCACGGGTGACGGATGTAATCACAACATGTTTGAGGCCCAGTCGTGCCGCCGCTTCAGCGACGCGCTCCGGTTCATCGATTTGTACTGTCTCAGTCTTGCCCTTCGGGATGGAACAGAATCCACAGGGGCGCGTGCAGACATTTCCCAGAATCATCAGAGTTGCCGTTTTATGCGACCAGCACTCGGTGCGGTTAGGGCATTTGGCACTTTCACAAACAGTGACCAGATTCAAATCTTCGATGACGTTGCTGGTAAATGACATACCCGGTTTCGGCAACGGTCTTTTCAGCCATTTCGGAAGTCGCTGCCTGGGGGCAGGCGCCGGTTGAGAATCTGACAGGATATCAAGAGTGGACATAAACTTTTTTCTTTATTTTATGCAGTAAGGGGTGTCGTGTAAAAAAATGTGTTTGCTCGTATCCAAATTGTAACGCAAGTTGCCTGGCGATGCTCTCGCGAACCGAACTCATACTCGCTTCGCGCGTGAGTGTCGCTGACAGCGATGTCAGGCGGTGATCGTACTGATTCGAATCGATTAATCGTAGTAATTTCATATCCGGTGAAACGTTAATATACAAACCATAGTAAGAAATCCATGATTTGATCGCAGCCCCCAGGAAGGCAAACTGACCACAACGGCCGGAAATACCTGCCGAATCGGGTTGAGAATTTGCCTTAACCCCTTGTTCGGCCGCCATGTTGATAATCGCCTGTTCCAGCCTGGCTTGATAGTCGTGAATTCCCAGCCCAATTTGCTTCAGGGGGAATAATGGGTAGACGGCCAATTGTCCCGGTGCATGAAAGAGAGCGCCGCCCCCCCGGTTGATCCAGCGAACTTCAACCTGGCCCGCCTTAAACTCCTGAGTGGAAGCTGTTAACTGGCTGTGACTTCCTTCACGTCCTACGGTAATGAGCGGAGGATGCTCACATACAAACAGCACAGCCTGCTCCGTTTGCTGCTGCCGTATTTCCTGTAAGGCAGATTCCTGTAAGGCCTGCAAAGAGTCGAAATCCACACAGCCCAGCATATAGATCTTCATCGCCCGGTTTGGATTTTTCGAACGGTGAATGCTTTGAGAATGTGTGTTCATGGCGATTCAGGTAACAGGAACGGTTTTACTCCAGTGTAAGACCTTCTATCAGGCCTTTGAACCATTTTCAGCCGTTCCTTTCTGGAGTCAATCATCGGCAGTCGGTTTTTACAAAAGCCATACCGAGCTCGTTGGACGGGTGCAAAGGTAACCCGGATTAAATCAGCTCAGCAGGGCAGGGCTGCTTTTAATTTTACGAAGCTCCATGACAAAACCAACTGCGTAATGCCAGATATGATTTAAACTTAGGGATTATTTACCAATTCAGGCGAAGTGGCAGCTCCGAAATCGTCACAACCGGAATATTCTATAATTCCGGTTTATTTTAAAAAATCAGCATATCTCATTCAATTACGGGAATCCTCACACCCGATAGAGAGAGATGGATAGAAATCATTAACCCGTTTTGTAATTTATCTGAACTCACCCGCTCATAAGCCTCGTCATGTCAAATCAAATCAAGATTCAATTCCTGTCCAGCAGAAAATGCCAATCGGTAAGGAGAAACAAAATGCGACGCGGAAAAAAGATGCTCGCGATATTTTCAACTATGGTAATGAGTGCGAGTATCGCAACCGCCGATGATCGCATGTTCGAATCGAAGTCTCCCTTCGATGCGGTTCCCCCTTCCAGGGCGTCAAACCAGTACTTCTCGAATCAGGATGATGCGGCGATGTCTACTGAAGACAGCACCACTGGCAGAATCACGATTTCACAGCCGAAACAGAATCCGGCTGTACGAAGTCAAGCACCTCAAGCACCTCAATACAAACCGACTGACAAAGCAAAACTCTCACAGGTGCCCAACTACTACAAGGAGTTGTTCGGCGAGGAGCGTCCTTATCGCCGGTTAGACGAAAAGACTCAGGCACCTGCCGGCAGACAGTCGTCACTCCAGCAAGTCGGTCACGCGGCACCTGCCGACACTCAGAACAAATACCGATTTGAAGAATTCAATGCTGAGCCCTCTGGTAAGAAAAATATTGTGCACGCAGAATTTCAGCAGGGCAATCATCAAAGTGCCAATGGTAAAATTCAGCAGATCAGTGCCGCTGATAATAATCAGCAATTTCGCTTGCCGACTGAGCTCGGTCAGGAAGCTCCTAAAACAAATCAGTTAACAATTCCACGAATTCCTGATCGTCAGAGTGTCGAAAATAAACACCATTTGACATTCGGAAATACACGCCAGGAAGTGAAAACAACTCAGTCTTCGGGAGTTACGATTACCTCATCGCCACAAAATCGTCGCGCTGTTGAAACTCCCCAACTGCCCGTTGGTGCTTCTTCGGAAGTGATTACTTCTAAAGTAACTCACAAGTGGATTAAGAAAAGCGAAATCAATGTAGGCCAGGAATGCGAGTTTGAACTGGAAATCAAAAACGAAGGAAAGCAAATCGCCAAAGATATTCTGGTGGAAGCATCCTTCCCGATTTCAGTCCGCTTGACGAAATCAGTTCCTACTCCGAGTGCCAGCCGTGATCATCTGGAATGGAAATTTGAATCGCTCAAAGCGGGCGAAACAAAAACGATTCAGATATCCATGATCCCCAGTCAGCGTGGTGCGATCTCTGCTACTGCCAGCGTGCGTTGTACGAATACTTTATCAGAATCTTTTATGGTGTCTGAGCCACTGCTGCAAGTTGTGGTGCAAGGTCCGACGAACGTGATGATTGGCGAGCCTGCTTCACAGTCTGTTACAATCTCCAATCCGGGAACAGGAACATTGCACAATGTTGTTCTGGAAGCAGAAATTCCCAAGGGGCTGGAGCATGTCACTGCAGAATACCTGCAAATGCAGGTAGGTTCCCTTAATCCTGGTGAGTCTCGCACAATTCGACTGGCTCTGGCTGCTGTCATGGGTGGCGAACAGGTTGTTAAAGTGATGGCGAAAGCCGAAGGTGGTCTGGTTCAGGCGAGTCAAGCCCGCGTGAATGTCATCGCTCCTAAAATTCAGGTCGCGATTGACGGACCCGGTCTTCGCTACAAAGGGCGAAGCGCACAGTATACAATTACAAGCATCAATGATGGTGCTGCTGCGACAAACAACGTGAGAATTTTACACAAGGTTCCCGAGGGATTCGAGTTTGTGAAAGCAGACCACGGCGGACAGTATAATCCTGAAGACTCAACAGTCAGTTGGTTCCTGGGTCGGATGGAGCCTGGTCAGTCTGCAAACGTGAACGTGGAATTGAAAACCAAGATTATTGGAAACTATGTCCATCATGTCCGGGCGATGTCTGAGCACAATGTCAAATCTGATGCTCAGCTTCAAACTCGAATTGAAGGCACGGCTCAACTGGTTCTGGAAATCTCAGATTTGGATGATCCTGTCGAAATTGGAACGGAAACCGGTTACAACGTGGTTGTCAAAAATGATGGTAGCAAAGCTGCCGCGGGGGTTTCGATTTCCTGCGAACTTCCGCCAGGAGTGGAGTTGATCTCTGCAACCGGCCCGACTCAGCACATTGCTGAGAATGGTGTGGTGGTCTTCAAATCTCTGGGAGATCTGGCACCGGGCGATTCGGTCAAATACCAGGTCATTGTTCGCGGTACAGTCGAAGGAAACCATCGCTTCCGGGCACGGCTTGCCAGCGATTCCATCCGCGATCCACTACTGTTTGAAGAATTGACTCGATTCTACCGAGACTAACAAGAATCACGCAGTGAGATTCAATAACGAAACCAGGTCAGAATAATTCTGACCTGGTTTTTTTTGATTGCAGACGACCACATTCTGAGGTGTGAATCTGATTTCAGCATTCCGCAGCAGACGGTTTTCGCAGTTATTGATTTCGCTGCCAGATTAACAGCTGATGGTGAGGTTTTCCCGTGTTGCCGTTGGACACTTTCAGCACAAGGGAATTGAGTGCCTGATGCTGATGTAAAGCCTGACGGAATTCATTCAGATTATGCACAGGAGTACCGGCTACTTCTTCGATCACATCATATAAGTGAACGACTCCGTAAAGAGTACTTTGTTGATCGACATCCATCACCAGCAACCCGGCCTGGGTCTTCTCGAATCCCAACTGCGTCGCCAGCTCTTCATTCATGGCGTATAACTGTAAGCCGTCAAGCGGGTTCGAATCTTTCTGCTCTTTTACACGCTGGAAACTCATTGGATCTGCCGCTGTACCCGGTCGATGGGAAGACTGCTGAGATTCTTTTTGCTTCCGTTCGAGTTCGTCAAGAATCTTTCGGTTTGCCAGCTCCACCATGACGTTCACTTTTCGACCGCTTCGCAGCATGACCACGCTGACCCTTTGATCGATGGGAGTCAGGCTGACCAGATTGATCAAGTGATTCTGATCGAGAACATCAATACCACCGAAGCTCAGAATGATATCGTCATACTTCAAATTCGCACGGGAAGCGGGAGTATTCGAAATGACTTTCACAACGCGGGCACCTCGCACGCGATCCATTGTTAAACGAGTTGCAGTCGCGATACTGAATTCGGGATCAAGTTGTACGCCGAGATACGCCCGGTATACCTGACCGTATTTGACAAGCTGATTAAATACGTGGCGGACCAGTTTACTCGGAATACTGAATCCGATGCCATCATTCCCGCCGCTGTTCGAGGCAATCGCTGTGTTGATCCCGATAATTTTTCCTTCGAGATCAATTAGCGGTCCACCACTGTTTCCCGGGTTAATTGCCGCGTCTGTCTGTAAAAAGTTCTGGTTGAGAACTTCAGACCCGCTGCCTAATTGAAGTGAGCGACGGCCTTTGGCACTGATGATTCCCAGCGTGACGGATTCGCTCAATCCGAAAGGACTGCCCATCGCCAGAACCATGTGCCCGATATCGAGCTTGTCGCTGTCTCCCCATTCGGCGGGAGTCACATCGGTGATATTGATTTTTAAAATCGCTAAGTCGGTATCTTTATCTTCCCACTTGCGTTCCGGATGAATCTCCCGGCCATCGTGGAGCCGAATGGAAATTGAGGTGCCACTCGAATCGCGCACCACGTGCCGGTTCGTGACAATATACAAGCCGGAAGTTCCTTCGCCACGTACGATGACGCCGGACCCCGTTTCTTCTACTGCGCCACGTGGTGTTTGTCTTTCACATTGAATGTGTACCACGCAGGGAGTTGCCAGTTTTGCGATTTTGGCAAGGTGCTTGCTGCCTTCGTGCAGCGATGACATCGGCAGGATGGAATTGTTCGGCTGCCCCGGATTTCCCTGTGAAGGAACTTTTGCTTCCAGTTGTTTTGACGTCAGGGGAGACTCAAAACGAGTATTCCACAGAGATGCAGAGACAATCAGTGCAAGCACTAATACAAGCGGATATCGATTTTTCATGTTGCAAATCTCTCAGCGTGACTCAGGACCGTTTTTGCATTCCAGCTATTTCTAGCTACGGCAAAATAAGGCACTCCTTCGCCAACTGCCGGACGATTTGATTACCGGAAACTGACTGATCAAAAGCGGATCAGGCAATTTTCAGTAATACAAAGGCCCCTGGACTGACTGCAGCAACACTCTCCAGAAATAAATCAGATATGAGGGAATATGCTTTGTGGAGAAATGAATAAGCTCAATCAAGTCGGACGGACCCTCTTTCGCTTAGTATCGGAAAGGAAAGTTATTTTTCGAGATCTAAATCGTGGATTCTGACTTCATGATCGTTAAGCCGGTCTTCAAATTCGTAGGCGTTTTCCCAATCGCTATGAACGTCTTGACTGGACAAGCCCATTGATTCGCGCTGTTGAGCACAATCGACGCAAAACATCGTATAGGGAACCGCTTTAAGCCGTGCAATCGGAATGCTTTTATTGCAATTCTCGCAATGGCCGTAACGTCCTTCCTGGATCAGGGAGATCGCACGGCGGATCTGCATTAATTCATTGTATTCAATTTCGGCTAAATGAGACTCCAGCCCCTGGCGGGTCTCACGAATTGCTGCATCGCCGCTGTCTTCGACTGATTCCTGGCTGGCAGAAGATCCTTCTGAACTATCGGTCACAAGCTTCTTGAGCTCATCCCGTCTGTTCAAAAGCTGCTTGTGCAACCGGATTATTGCATCTTTTCGTACCACTGTCTCGTCTCCCCATTAAGATCAATTGCAGCAAGCAAATTCAAAAGTTGATTTTCCTCAAAGCATAGCTTTTAAATTGGCTTAAGAAAGGAGAAACATTCCTGGTTGTTTCTTGTATTTCAACGAAACCCCTCCGTGAGTATTATTCACTACGCGATTTAAATGTCGAGAGTTGGAAACTTTCTAAATGAAAATTTGGTGCATAAGTTCTACTATTAAAATAACTTATGGAAGTCTTTTTTCTCTCTGCACTTCAAGATTCGCTCTCAACGTCACTTTTTCTGGTAAATTGCACTGATTTTGCTGATGGGGAATTATGTATACCGTTTGCTTGATAAGATCCCGGTTTTCCTGATATTGACCCATCTGAACGATTCCTATGTAATACGCGCCCCTTTTTCTGAGTCATTTCATGGATCGATAGTTCAGCCACAAGCAGTGATTGGAAAACGTGTTTACAACATTTGACCGTTATCTACTAAAGCGATATTTCCATGTATTCCTCATTGGATTCCTGGCTACGTACGGCTTGTATGTTGTTTTTGACGGATTTACCAATATTGATGGTTTTCAAACCGGTGTAAAGGATGACTCTTCAACCGGCCTGTTCTGGTTGATGCTGGAATTCTATGTGTATCAATCCAGTATTTTCTTTGACATGGTCAGTCCGATCCTGACCGTGCTTGCGGGAGTGGTTGTTTTCTCGCTGATGGTTCGCCATGGAGAGCTCAACCCCGTGCTTTCCGCCGGCATTCCCACCTATCGACTGGCGATTCCTTTGGCGTTTGCCACGATTACGGTTAACTGTTTTATTGTCGCCAACCAGGAATTAGTCATTCCATGTATTGCCGACAAGGTGCAGGCAGAACGGGGTAATCTTGGCACGAGCTCTCAGTTTGTGGAGCCCGTTTATGATTTCAGTACCAGAATCATGATCAATGGGTCGGAATTATTACTCATTGAAAAAAAGCTGGTGAATGCAGAATTTGTGCTGTCTAAACCGACCGTACATGATTTCGTCACGCTCAAAGCGAAAGCCGCATATTATGAGACGGGAACCCCGGGAACCCCGGGTCGCTGGTTACTCAAGAATACATCACCCAGCTACGATCAACTGGAAATCGCAGAATTTGCAAAAGAAATGATTCTTCCCGGGGAAAATCCGAAGGACATTATTATTGTGACGGATGTCGGCTGTGATCAGCTTTGCAACCGGAGCACGAGTGCGCTGATTTCCACCCCCGATTTGATCGCGAGAATTAATAACCCCTCTTTCAGCGATCTCTCGATCCGAAAACAGACGATGGATCTGCATTTCCGGTTAACCCGCCCTTTCATGAATCTGATTGCGGTGATGATGTCGATTCCGTTTGTGCTGCGAAAAGAGAGCCGCAGTCAAATTTTTAACATTGCCTTCTGTGCGTGCGTCATGGGGGGCCTCTTCGCCATCAATCAGGGTTTCTTTTTCATGGGAACGACCCGGCTCATCTCACCGGATCAGGCGGCCTGGTTTCCGGTCATTATCTGCGGGACGCTGGCGGCCTGGTTTTCGAATCGTGTCTGGACCTGATACAGAGTCCTGCACGCAATCTCACCCGCTTTGTCCCAGATCCATCAATTGCCCGAATCGATCCAGTACGCGAATTTTCAAGGGCCCAAACCGGGGTTGGTCGAACTCCCCTTTTTCTACCAGACGCAAGGCCACTTCCCGGGTTTCGTGTAAAATCGCCTCGTCTCTCCGCAAATCAGCGACACGTAAAGGCAGATCTCCATGCTGTCTGGTTCCAAAGATATCACCCGGGCCGCGCGCCTGAAAATCGGCTTCGGCAATTTCGAATCCGTCGGTTGTCTGTTCCATAACCTCAAGTCGTTTCTGAGCGTCTTCATTCTCAGTATAAGAGAACAGAAAACAATGGCCCTGATGGATGCCACGCCCCACCCGACCCCGCAACTGGTGAAGCTGTGACAAACCGAACCGGTCGGCCTGCAGAATCACCATTAAGGTTGCATTGGCAACGTCAACTCCGACCTCCACGACCGTTGTCGAAACCAGTACCTGAATTGTCCCCTGGTGAAACTGATTCATGATTTGACTACGTTCTTCACGATCCATCTGTCCGTGTACCAGTCCGATGGAAGCGGAAGCAAGCTCGCTTTGCTGCAGCTTGCGGTAAACTTCTTCTGCACTCGAACGGGTGTTCTGCTCAATTTCCGAATCAATTCTCGGACAGACAATATAAGCTTGCCTGCCCGCTGCAATTTGAGCCCGCAAAAAATCCCACGCTTTTTTTCTCTGAGGCGTCGTTGAAATCCGACTCGTGATCACCGGTTGCCGACCCGGTGGTAATTCTGAATTCACAGAAATATCCAGTTCGCCAAACTGAGTCAGACACAGGCTGCGCGGAATCGGTGTCGCCGTCATCACCAGCATGTGAGGCGTCTTTTGATCACTCGTAAAATGGGCCCGCTGCATCACACCAAATTTATGCTGCTCGTCGATAATGACCAGTCCCAGATCGTGATAATGCACATCCTTTTGAACCACGGCCGACGTACCGATAATCAACTGCTGCTGACCCGATGCAATCTGCTCCAGTGTCGTTTTTCGCTGTGCCGCCGATAAGCTGCCACTTAGAATACACCGTTCGACACGACTGTGTTTCAAAATATTATTGATCGTTTCCCAATGCTGCACAGCCAGCAATTCGGTCGGTGCCATCAGCACGGCCTGATAACCGCCGGCAATCGTGGCCAACATGGCGTAAATGGCAATCGCGGTTTTACCGGCTCCCACATCCGCCTGCAGCATGCGATGCATGGCGCGTCCCGAAGCCAGGTCAGCACTGACTTCTCTGACAGCCTGATTCTGCCCTTCGGTAAAGTCGTACGGAAACAGCCGCCGGATGCGGGCATCAATCTTGGCAGTGACCTTGATCAGCGGCGCATTATCCACACAGGTCCAGAGCCGACGCCGCATCGCCAGTCCCAACTGAAATTCCAGCAGATCATCATAGATCACACGATGCACGCCGGCATGATATTCTTCCATCGTCTGTGGTTTGTGCATCTGAATGACGGCCTGCGAAAGCGGAATCAGGGAGTGTTCCTGACGAAAGGCTTCCGGCAGATAATCGGGAATCAGCTGCGCGTATTCATCGACGGCGGCCCGAACCATCCGCCGCATCTGATACATCTTGATGCCCTCGGTCAGACTGTACTTCGGCAGAATCAGCCCTTGCGGATCGTCCAGGTCTTCTTCCAGCACCTGATATTGAGGATGGGACATCTCCCACTTTCCCGAGCGGCGTTTCGCTTTGCCCGAGAACATCAGAAACTGACCTTGAAAGAATCGCTTGATGACCCACGGTTGATTAAACCAGGTCCCTTTCAGAAAGCCGGTTCCGCAATCCAGCAGGATCGCTGTGATTGTGCGGCCGCGGGAAATCGTGCGGGCGTCCAGATCGACCACTTTGCCGCAGACGGAAGCGGGCTGATCTTCTTCCAGTTCATTGATCGGGCGGACATCCGTTAAATCGAGCACGCTGCGCGGCAGATGCCAGAGCAAATCCTCAACGGTTTGAATCCCGATTTTCGCCAGAACTTCTGCGCGTTCCGATCCTACTCCATTGAGAAATTGAACAGGAGTTTCCAGCGGAGATTCGGTCATCGTATTCCGGAGCCAGATAGTTATAAATCAGATTGATTCTGCAGTTTTACCGCATATTCAACAGCCAGTTCATCACAGCGTTCGTTTTCCGGGTGCCCGCTATGGCCTTTGATCGTAGTGAATTTAACTTCGTGCCGTTCCAGCAGGGAATCCAGCCGCCGCCAGAGTTCTTCATTTTTCACCGGCTTCCAGCTTTTTCCTTCGCGGCGTCTCCAGCCGTTTTTTTTCCAGTTCGGCATCCATTCCAGAGCACCTTTCGCAACGTAAACGCTGTCGGTAATGACCTCGACACGGGAAGACCGTGTTAAGAGTTCTAATCCGGAAATCACCGCCAGCAATTCCATCTGATTATTCGTCGTTTCCGCTTCGCCGCCCGAGAATTCTTTTTCCTTGCCGGTAGAAGGATGTCGCAGAATGACTCCCCAGCCTCCCGGACCCGGATTTCCCCTGCAGGCGCCATCGGTAAAGATTTGCACAAACGGAAGCGACTCCTGCTTCGATGATGGATCGGGCATAATACTAAGGCGCAAACCTGGCTAGGAGATGATAACGATTCGAATATGAGTCCAGCGTGAATGACAAAACAAGGGATCGCTCTGGAAGAGGGAATCAACCTGCAACTGGATCTGGTAACATGGCTGGCAGCAAATACGCCGGTTATCTTTCCCGGTAGACGATACGTCCACGGTTCAGGTCATAGGGTGATACTTCTACCACAACCTTGTCTCCAGGAACGATACGAATAAAGTGTTTTCGCATTTTCCCTGCAACGTGAGCCAGCACCTGGTGCCCGTTTTCCAGTTCTACTCGAAATTGAGTATTCGCCAGTGCCTCTGTCACTGTACCTTCGACTTCAATGGCCTCTTCTTTGGCCATAACAATTGTATCCTATCCAATAAGGTTCAAAAAATGGAAATCAGCGAAACAATTCGCACAAACCTAACTCCTGACTACTCCTGATCAAATTGAGATTCAGGGAACAGAAGCCGCTTTGTGCTGCTTATTGTGACAGGGAACCGTTGATTATGCCAGTCTGAACAGACTCCCAACCGCCATTCCCTGTAATTCCCGTGGGAAATATTCTGATTTGCTTCCGTATCAACATATATTTATGTCAACTTTTCAGATTTTTGCAGATCTCGTTGTCAAACGTGAGGTATGTTTAAAAACAGAGAATTCCACTCAGAGAGAATCACGTCGATTTTCCAATCGTATTATTCCACCGGCGCTTTGAACTGCCAATTGTCGTGAGGATTGTTGAAATGCAATTTCTTAAAAGCTTTCTCGCTGAAGAAGATGGTCCGACTGCAGTTGAGTATGCTGTGATGCTGGCCGCCATTGTCATGGTCTGTATCGCTGCCATCGCTGCGGTAGGAACGAAAACGAACGCGTTATTTGAAAACGCCACAACGGAACTGCAAAATCACGGCTAAGCAGTTTGTTGCACGTGTTCCCGTTTCATTCTCTTGCGACGCGTTTATTTCCTCGCTCCTCAAAGCGCGTCCTGTGCAATTGCACTTCTCTACCGATTGACTAAACTTTGAGAACGCCTCTCATTTAAGCATCGTGTCAGCCCTGTTATGATACGCGGCCCGAATGGTCCTGGAGACGCTATAATAAACCTGGCACAGGCCTTGCGGCGGATTTTGTTTTCGGTAAGTCGCCAGTCGCCAGTCGGCGTTCCCTGTTAGCCCCGGTTCTTTCCCTTTTACAAAGACGAATTCGAATTAAGAAACACGACCTGGCAATACAAAACGAAACACTATTCTTCAGTCTGATGGAACGGCTATGCCTGACTGCTTTATCGCTTTGGGAGGAAATCAGGGAGATGTCCACGCAACATTTTCCCAGGCTCTGGAGCGACTCAACCAGCACCCTGAAATCTCTCTGATCAAAACCAGCCAGTGGATAGAAACGGCTCCCGTAGGCAGTCAGACCGATGTGACGTTTCTGAACGGCGCGGCTCAGCTTTTTACCACTCTTTCGCCCGCAGCACTTTTGGTTGAATTACAAGCCGTCGAAACAGAAATGGGCCGCGTTCGGGAAGTCCGCTGGAGTGCCCGCACGCTCGATCTGGATCTGCTCCTCTACGATCAATTGGTTTTCGAATCGGCCGGACTGATCATTCCCCATCCGGCCTGCTGGTACCGGCGCTTTGTACTCGACCCCTTAACGGAAATCGCCCCCGACGTGATTCACCCGCTGAAAAACATCACAATCAAAGAACTGCAGCAACGGCTGTTGCAGCAGCCGTTCATTTTTTCCCTCGCAGGACTCCCCCCCACAGAAGCAGAAACGGTGATTCAGGAATTAAAACCGCATTTTCCGGAAGTGCAGTTTACCATTTGGGAATTAGCGGAAAAACTTCCCCAGGCCGTTGAACCCACATTAATTGCCTGGCTCGGCTCCGAAAAATCAGCTGCAAAATGGGATTTGCTGCCTGTTTTACCGCGATTGAATCTCTCCGAATGCAGAAAAAATACTGGACAAATTGTACACTTCTTGCAATCTGCGCTGGATTTGTAGTAAAAAACGGCTATACTGAAACATAAAGGTTCGCCGATATTTTTAATAAGGCTGACCAGAGTCACTTAACGAGGATCGATTCTGTTTAGTCTTACCTGCCTCTCTCTTCCCGCCGTGATGAATTTGGAGACCTGAAACGATGTTGAAAATCCTGGGTTCTCAAAAGAGCAAGTTTTGTGATCGGATTACGCGAAGAAACTTTCTTCAAATTGGTGGCCTCGCTTTAGGCGGAATGTCTCTCCCGCAAATTCTGCAGGCAGAAGCGGCAGCGCCCCAGCGGAAGAAACACAAAGGCATTATCATGATCTTCCTGCCGGGAGGTCCGCCGCATCAGGATATGTGGGATATCAAGGTTGATGCCCCCAGTGAAATCCGTGGCGAATTCAACGCGATACAAACCAACGTTCCCGGAATTGAAATCGGCGATCAATTCCCCCGCATGGCTAAAATGGCCGACAAATTTGCTTTCATTCGGTCGATGGTCGGTTCGGATGGAAGACACGATGCGTTTCAGTGTCTCTCAGGTCAGCGATTCGGTAACCAGCCTCTGGGTGGCTGGCCTTGTCTGGGGTCGGTACTCTCTCATAAGTATGGTGCCGTTGATCCTGCCATTCCTCCCTTCCTGGGGCTGTCTCCCAAGATGGGCCACATGGAATGGGCCCGCGCCGGTGAGCCCGGATTTCTCGGCTTGTCGCACGCGCCATTCCGCCCCAACGGCGAAGGCATGGCGGACATGACCCTGAATGGCATTACCCTGGATCGGCTCGACAATCGGAAGCAGGTCCTCAGTTCACTCGATCGTTTCCGCAGTCAGACCGACGCGTCCGGAATGATGAAAGGCCTGGACTCCTTCACGCAACAGGCATTCGGCATTTTAACATCCAGCAAGCTGGCCGATGCTTTGGATATTACCAAGGAAGATCAGAAACTCCGCGATCGCTACGGGAGAGGAACGGCTCAGAAAGCCTCTGACGGGGGACCGAAACTCCTGGATGATTTTCTCACGGCCCGTCGGCTGATCGAAGCCGGCGCTCGCTGTGTGACCCTCGCCTTCAGTCGCTGGGACTGGCATGGTGGCAACTTTAATCGTGGCCGCCAGGATATGCCGATGCTCGACCAGGGAGTTACTGCTCTCGTTGAAGACCTCGAACATCGCGGCATGCTCGACGACGTCACCGTTGTTGTCTGGGGCGAATTCGGACGAACTCCCAAAATCAATGCCAACGCGGGCCGCGATCACTGGCCTCGAGTTTCGACTGCATTGCTGGCAGGCGGCGGGATGAAAACCGGTCAGGTCATCGGTTCCACGAATCGGCTCGGCGAATATGCCGAAGACCGTCCCGTGCATTTCCAGGAAGTGTTTGCGACCCTGTATCACAATCTGGGAATCAACGTCGAAACCACCACCGTCAACGACCTGCAGGGACGTCCGCGTTATCTGGTTGACACAAACCAGTACAAGCTCATGCCGGAACTGGTCTGAGCGGGTCTGCTGACAGTTTAAATAATGATACACGCCTAAGTAAAAATATCGTATTTTACTTTCTCAATCAGAGGGCGTAACTGATGGCATTGAGTCCTGCGCAGAACCGGTTGTTGAATATAGTTGCGTTGATTTTCGCTGCATTCGGGCTTGTCTGGATTGTTTATATCACTGCTATCAGAGGCACGGCTAGTGGCCCCGATTTTATTCAGATTGTCAAATCCGGGATAGTAACAGCAGACACTGTTTCTTCCATCGAAGTGGTTGAGCCTCCCCCAGGGTATTCTGCGTTTACAGCCAGTGAATATGAAAACTTATCACGCCTGACAATAATCACCGATCAAATCGCGATCAGTCATCTCCTGACAAATCTGCATAGCGCCAGGCCCGGACGGTATTCTCAAAATCACCCGTCCTTACAGTACCACGTATATTTGAAGGTCAATTGTCAGGAAGGCTTCTTCTGGCTGAATGTTGAGGAGCGTCAGGATGCCAAAAGCACGGTTCTGACAGTGGAAGCCAATAATCAGAATGCACTCAATCCGAATGGTGCCACTCTCTATTACCTGCGAAATTATACTGAAGTTCTCAGCTTGCTTCAGCAGAAATAAAAGTGATATCAATCTACAAAAAAATACGTTGTACTTGTCTACGAAAAATCTGTCACTTAAACTCCCAACTTACAGTGATCATCAATTTAAAATAACAAACGCCTGCTTTGCAAAGCGAAATAGCTTTTAGGATCGAAGATGCCCGACAAATCGACACCCGAGACTGTAGAAACCATCATCCGAAATCGCAAGACGGAAAAAGTACTCTGTGATCTTGAGGCACATCGGCCTGTACCCGCTGACGTAGCAGCGCGCAATCGAGAAATCGTACTCCGTGCAATTAAGACCGCGGGCTGGGCTCCCTTTCACTATCCTCGGAAAGTCGATGATTTAGCGGAACCGTGGCGTGCGCATGTTTTATGGCAAGAGGAAGCAAAGCAGGCTGCCGTTTATCTGCGTGATGAGCTAAACGTCACCTCAAAAGAGCCCCGGCTGGCAGCCGCCTGTAGTGCGTTAGTGCTCGTGACATGGTTGCCGGAGTTCTATGACCTTGAATCGCAGGACACATCGAAGATCGACCGCGAAACGCAACTGGCACGCGACGAAGAGCATCTGGCAGCAGCTTCAGCTATGGTCCAGAATCTGTTGCTCATGCTGACCGCCCACGGCATGGGAAACTACTGGTCGAGTGGCGGAAAACTGCGCGGGCCCGAGATGTTCGATTATCTCGGCATTCCGAAGCAGGAGCGATTACTGGCAGCCGTTTTTATTGAGTACCCGGAAATGAGGGATGATTCCAAAGAACGCAAGCCGGGAAGCCTGCGCAACAATCGAAGCGATCAGTGGATTCGCGAAGTCTCTCTTTGAGAACAACCAACTAATACATATTCACTTTTTCGATTCATAATCCTCAACCAATTTCCACTCACAAATATGGGGTGGGCCCGAATAAAATTCGGGCCGAGCGCAGCGAGCAGGAATCTGACAGAGAACCAGAACAGGGAATAGTGATCGAGATATTTGAGTGATCGTTAAAGATGGGTGTGATATCTAAAAATCGATCAAATACCCTGACAGTTTCCTGTTGCTTTCAGCAATCCCGAATGACATTGGGGACCACCAGGCACGCTCACTTTTTAATTCACACACTTTCGTGTTTTTTCGTGAATTTCGTGGTAAAAAATCTCACACCTGAATCTCCGACAGTTCCTGCCAGAGCAGGGCGCTGGCCAGGGTTCCCTGTCGAAATGATTCCAGAGAAAACCGTTCGTTCGGGCTGTGCAGATTGTCGGTGTTCTGTCCCCAGCCTAACAGCAGCGTTTCCACGCCCACCATGGTCTTGAACGTTTCTACAACCGGAATCGAGCCCCCTTCACGAATCATCACTGGAGCCGCTCCGAAGGCCTGCTCAATCGCGGTTCGGGCGGCAGCCATATACGGACTGTTAAAGTCAAACACAAGGCCCCGGCACCCGTGGAAATCGATGAATTCCATCGTCAGGCCGGTGGGGAGTTGATCGCGTAAAAACTGCTCCAGCGCTTTCGTTAATGCTTTGGGATCCTGGTCGGGCACCAGACGACAAGTGAGCTTCACACGGGCCTGTGCCGGCACAATCGTCTTCGGGCCTTCCCCGGTGTAACCGGAGATCATCCCGTTCACATCACAGGTCGGCCGTGCCCAGCGACGTTCCAGCGTCGTAAAGCCGGCTTCCCCGGCGACCGCGTTCACGCCGAGACTGCTCATGAATTTGGCTTCATCAAACGGCAGCGCGGCAAACTGATCGCGCTCTTCTTGTGTTAATTCAATTACCCCATCATAAAAACCGGGAATCTGTACCCGTCCCTGATCGTCGTGCAGCGCGGCAATCATCTTCGCCAGACCATTACCCGGATTGGTGACCGCACCACCAAATACGCCACTGTGCAAATCCTGCTTTGGTCCGCGGACAATCACTTCGCAGGCGAGAATCCCCCGCAAGCCGTAGGTAATCGCAGGGATGCCCGGCGCGTACTGGCTGGTATCGCTGATCACGGCGATGTCGCACGCCACCAGATCTTTGTTCTCTTCCAGGAAGCGATCAAGATTGTCGCTGCCGACTTCTTCTTCGCCTTCAATCACGAACACCACATTCACAGGCAATTCGCCGTGCGTTTTCATCCAGGCTTCGACCGATTTGATGTGTGTATACATCTGCCCTTTGTCGTCCGTCGCACCACGGGCGTAAATGTGTCCGTCGCGAATATCGGGTTCAAACGGGGGCGTAGTCCATTGATCCAGTGGATCGGGGGGCTGCACATCGTAGTGCCCGTAAACCAGCACCGTCGGTTTTTCAGGGGCTTTTTTCCAGGAGCCATACACAATCGGATGTCCGGCGGTTTCCACCATGCGGCTATCAAGGCCCGCGGCTTCCATTTGTTTCAACACAAACTCGGCACCGCGTCTGGTTTCCGACTTCAATGTCGAGTCGGCACTCACGCTGGGGATTTTTAATAATTCAATCAGTTCACTGACAAACCGATCCTGATGTTGCTTTAAATACTCGCGAACTTGCTCAACCATTGTTTTCCTGTAACCTTGATCCTGCTAAGTTATGATATCACTTGAAGGTGAGAGAGACTCCGGGAATGATGTTATCCTGTGTTGAGTATAAGATCCCGCGGACCATTTGAGTATAGAAGTCATCCATGAAAACCGTAGATGTCGCAATAATTGGCGGGGGAATCATCGGCCTGGCGACTGGCTGGCAGATCACACAGCGATTTCCCGGTAAATCTATATTACTTCTCGAAAAAGAAAACCAGGTCGCCCAGCATCAGACCGGCCACAATTCCGGCGTCCTGCATTCGGGCATCTATTATAAACCCGGTTCGTTAAGAGCCACCAACTGCCGCGAAGGCAAACTCGCGATGGAAGCCTTCTGCGACGCGGAAGGAATTCCCTGGGATCAATGCGGCAAAGTCATCGTTGCCGTCAATGAAAATGAGTTCGCTGCACTCGATAGTATCTTATTACGCGGCCAGCAAAACGGCGTTGCCTGCGAAATGATCGACGAAAAACGGCTCAAGGAACTTGAACCGCATGTCAACGGCATCAGAGGCATCCACGTTCCGGAAACCGGCATCGTCGATTACAAACAGGTCTCCGCCCGGCTGGCAGAACGGATTCAGAAAAAAGGGAACCAGATTCTCACCGGCACCGAAGTTACCGGGATTCAGCATCACAGCGATCACATCACGATTCAAACGAAGCAGGGCGAATACGCGGCGAAACAGGTCATCAACTGCGGCGGCCTGTTCAGCGATCGCGTGGCCCGTATGGGCGGGTCTCGACCGAATTCCAAAATCGTCCCCTTTCGTGGCGAATATTATCTGCTTAAACCGGATGCAGAGCATCTCTGCCGCTCGCTGATTTATCCCGTGCCGAATCCTGAATTTCCGTTTCTCGGCGTGCATTTCACAAAGATGATTCATGGCGGCGTCGAATGTGGTCCGAACGCGGTCTGGGCGTTTGCCCGCGAAGGTTACACGAAAAGTCAAATCAACATTCGCGACCTGTTCGAAGCCGCCACCTATCCCGGCTTCCTGAAGATGGCGCTGAAATACTGGCGAACCGGCATGAAAGAAATGTGGCGGTCTTTCAGCAAACCGGCGTTCGTCAAAGAACTGCAGCGGCTGATTCCCGAAATCAGAGCCGAAGATCTCGACACCGCCCCTGCAGGAGTCCGCGCGCAGGCGCTTGGCCCTGACGGGAATCTGATTGACGACTTTCTGATCGATGAATCCGACCGCATGATTAATGTGTTGAACGCTCCCTCGCCGGCCGCGACTTCTTCGTTACGCATCGGCTCGATGATCACCGACCTGCTGGCACCCCGGTTCGAATAAACAGAGAAAGTCCCCACCGCATGCAGTCATCGATCATCACTTACTGGGGATACGCGACCGTTGTGTTCTGGTTCGTCCTGCTCGCCCCCTCGTTAGTCATGATGATTCGTAAACGGGTCACCCGTTGTGTGTCTCATACGGAAATTCCCGCAGCGTGGCCGCTGATGTCGGTGGTCGTGCCCGCCAAAGACGAAGCGGAAACGATCGAGGTCACGCTTAACTCGCTGCTGGCCTCCGATTATCCCCGGCTGGAAATCATCGCCGTCAATGATCGTTCGACCGACGAAACGGGCGCAATCATGGAACGCGTTGCCGCTGAAGCCGCCCAACAGAAACAGAAATCGATGCAGGTGGTTCACATCGATGAACTGCCGTCCGACTGGATGGGAAAGTCGCACGCCATGCATCAGGCAGCGCAGCGGGCCCGCGGCGAATTCCTGCTGTTTACCGATGGCGACATCATCTTTACTCCACAGGCGATCTCAAACGCGACTCGCATTTTTCTGCATAAAAAACTCGATCATCTCTGCCTCCTGCCGCAACTGGCACGCGGCGGTTTAATTGAAATGGCGTTCATCACGTTCTTCGGTTTTCTGCTCACCGGCGGCACCTTTCTCTGGCTGGTGCCTACCCGCTGGACCTTAGGCTACATCGGCATCGGTGCGTTTAATCTCGTACGCAGGTCCGTGTATCAGGCGGTGGGCGGTTTTGAAACGATCAAGCTGGATGTGCTCGACGACATCAAACTCGGCAAGTTGATCAAACACCATCGTTATCGACAGGATTTTTATCTCGGCATCGAAGAACTCAAGGTCCGCTGGCAGCCTTCCGCCTGGGGAGTGATCACCGGCGTCGAAAAAAATTCCTTCGCTTCGTTTCATTACTCAATATTGCGCGTGATCCTGGTCACACTGATTTTTATTCTGTTTTTCCAGGCACCATTCGTGATGCCCTTCCTGTTTCCCCTCTCACAAACCATCGGCTTCATTGTTACGGTGGTGCTGTTGCATCTTTGTTACGCTACAATTGCGGTGCTGTTTTCGTCGGGCCTGCGCGTGACCCCGCTGATGTTCTTCGCCTCACTGGCACTCACCTTCGCCATCTGGCGCTCCGCCTGGATCACACTCAAAAACGGCGGCGTCCGCTGGCGCGACACGATTTACCCGCTCGATGTGCTGAAGAAAAATCTGTATTAAACAGCGTTCAGGGCTTCTACTTTCAAAGTATAAAAATATACGCGTGCTACACTGCTGGTTTGTTTCTTCAGAAGTGAACACCAACGAAAATAAATTCATCTGTCTGCCTGTAGCAGCGCATGCTGCATCTCCGGATTGCATATGCGGCCATCTGTTCAATGATTCTCACTATCAATTGAATCAAAAAATTCATCGAATTTGCGTTGAATCCAGATTGAGTTTCTTTTAATCAATACTCAACAGCACGCCGTTGCAGTGTCGTGTCGTTTTTCGTGATGTACAAAGCTGTCTGGTTCAAATTGTCACCAGTCATTTTTTTGTGGCGCAGTAAAGTCATTAATTCGATTTGCAAGTCGTTACGATTGACTGCAAACTGGTGAATAACGTCTTCCCAAACTGAGATCCCCCAGACCCCCTGCCGGTGCTCTTCATCGAAAATTCATAAACCACACTGGATTTCGGAGTTAGTACCCATTTCGCGTCTTGAAATCAAAGTGAAATTAATTTCGATAATTTGAAAAAAAGACCGCCTAATTTGAGTCGCCTCTTTCTCATTAATAATACGCAGAGATCTATCAGTACCTTTGTCAGATGAATCAGTGAAATGAATATTGATAACTATCTTTCGGTAAGAACACGACTGCTCATGCAGCACAGGACAGCCCTGTATGGGTATATCTTTTCCTGTGTGAGAAATCATACAGAGGCAGAAGATATCCTGCATGATGTTTGTGTGATTGCGATTGAGTCATTTGATCAGCTGAAGAATCAGGATTCCTTTTTTCCCTGGGTGCGTGAAATTGCGTTTCGTCAGGTACTGGCGCATCTGAAAAATCAGAATAAAGAAAAACCATTTAATCCGCATGTTGTCGCTGCGCTAGCAGACGCTGTTGAACAGGTTGAAGAGGATCATTCTCGACTGAATTTTCGTGAAATTCTGATGAAATGTCTCGACAAGCTGCCGGAATTCAGTCGGGAATTAATTCTGACCAGATACAACGGAACCAGCGAAGATATCACTGGCATCGCATCCCGTTATGGGAAGAGTGTGCATTCCATATATTCCCGTTTGAAACGAATTAAAACCTTACTCCGAAACTGTGTGGAGAAACAGGTGACGTCAGAGGTGTCACCTGAAATATCATCGGAGGTGAGAATATGATTCAGTCTGATGATCGAGATCTGCTCGAAGCTTATCTTGCCTTTGAGCTCGATGAAGAAGAAATCAAGGCACTCGAGTATCGAATTTGTACGGAAGAAGACCTGGCACGCTTGCTGATTCAAACTTCCTGTGAAGAAACGGTCATTCGTGAATGGGCCGAAATTCAAAAGTCCCGCGTCTGGATACATAAACTGGTCGGGCAGACGCCCGCTCGTCAAAGATCGCTCCTCCACAGGTATTTTTCGATCGCGCTCATGCTCCTGGTGGCCGTCACGCTGGGATACGTATTGGGGCTGCCTCACTCAATCTCAGAACGGGTTGCTACTTCGAGACCAGAAATTGAAGCGCCATTGATACGCAACGCTGCGACTTTTAAAGAGATCACGGGAGGAGAATTAAAGTCTCTGGATGTGCTCTGTAAAGTTGATGAGCATTTGCAGACCCGTCGTGAGTATCATTTGAGTCAGGGAATCCTGCGTTTGAAAATGAATTCCGGTGTTGATGTGCTGGTCGCAGGTCCTGCCCGGTTTCATTTGTTGAACTCGAATGAGTTGTTTTTATCGCAGGGCACGATGACAGCCGACGTTCCTCAGCGGGCGATTGGCTTCGAAATACAGTCTCCCCGCATGAATGTTGTGGATCTTGGCACGCGTTTTGGATTCTTTGTTGACGAAGCCGGCGGTGCAGAAGTTCACGTTTTTCAAGGCGCTGTGAGCTGCCAGGAGACAGAAAAAACAACAACACCACGTCTTCCGCAACTTCTGCTAACAGGGCAAGCTTCAAAGATGGTGCCCGGTGGAGATCTGGTAGAAAGTCAGACGGAAACGGATTCCCTGTTTGGGACTTGCCTGTGTTATCAATCACGAATTAAACAGCTCTCCGGTAGTCTGAAATTGTTGTCAAACCTGCCTGAAAGTGTGGCAGTCACAAAATTGACTTCAAATGAATATATGTACGTGTTTCAGGAACGGCAGAGTTTCATTTTGCCCGCCGACATCAATTGTAATGCACCTGTTCCAGGTAAAAAACAGGATGTCTCGGATAAAGCGAGTCAGTCACAATTTGAAGCCGGCGTCATCAAAAAAGGGACCCGGGTGGACGTTTATTACGTTCATCACGATGCCTATCATCCTGGAAATCCGAAGTTTTCCAAAACTCAAACGCGGATCCAGCTGGAAGGACAGCTTCAATTTCAAAACAGGATCTTAGGCATCCTGCAGACAGATCTGCTGCTGCTGCAGACAGATCAGATTCTCGGTCACCCTGAGGTTGAATATCTCGGTAACGACAAGCAACAGAATCTCCGTACCGCCGAAGATGAAATCAGCCTGTTGCCAGACATGCGGACCCTTTCCCTGAACTGGATCTTATCCAGAAACCAGGGGCATCAGAATATGAATGCGATGCGTGTGCTTGTGGCAGCGGATGAATGATGAATCATAATATTTTTATCAGCAATCAAATCAGAATGGATTCAATCACTGTGTGACTTCAATGGACCGAAAATTAGTTATCCACAAATAAAATCACAGGAGTAGATTATGAAAGTAATCCCCAAAAAGCGAACAGGTTTTACACTGATAGAACTGCTGGTGGTGATCGCCATCATTGCCATCCTGATTGCCCTGCTGTTACCTGCCGTACAGCAGGCACGCGAAGCCGCACGGCGCAGCACTTGCAAAAATAATCTGAAACAAATCGGGCTGGCACTGCATAACTATCACGATACGCACCGCTCGTTTCCGCCCTGTTATGTGGATCAGGTTGTGGGGGGAGTAACATCGGGCAATAATCTGGGCTGGTCAATGTTTCTTCTGCCGTTCCAGGATCAGACGCCCCTGTATCAGAAAATCAGTGAAACAGGTGCGATGAATGTTTTCTGGACCACGGTGACTCCGATGACTGACAGCACAACAGGTTATGCAAAAGTCATCTTGCCCGTCTTTAATTGTCCTTCAGACCCTGCCGGAGGAATTAATACAAAAATTACCGGTTCCTACGGGAAATCAAATTACAAAGCACTACGTTCCGTACTGAGCTATCATGCTGTAACTCCCGTTTTTCATCCGGACAAACGCATGTTACGCGATTTCACGGATGGAGCCAGTAATACCTTAATCGTGGGCGAATCAGATACGCAAAAACATAACGGCGGGTTGTGGGTCGGGAAGTCAACTAATTCTCGTGACATTCTCTCCAATGCCAATGATACGTATCGTATCAACGGTGCGGATGTGGACGATCTCTTCAGCAGCGTGCATGTCGGTGGATGCCACTTTGTGTTTGCTGACGGACGTGTGATGTTTCTCTCAGAGAATATCAGTGGTGAGATCTATACTGGATTAGGAACCTACAATGGTGGTGAAGTGCTAGGCGAATATTAAACAACTGACTTGAGATGTGCCTGTTGTCCTGACGGATTGCGACGGACGTACTGGTTTCGAATAACGGGGCATATGAAAACACCCTAACCGAATTATGGAGCCACGGTTCCTGAGCGGATCATCGGAAAAATGATGGTCCGTTCGTCAATTGTGTGACTTCAATAACCCGAAAATAATTAGCAACAAATTATTTCACAGGAGTAGATGATGCAAGTAATAAAAAAACAACGAACCGGTTTTACTCTGATAGAATTACTGGTGGTGATCGCCATCATTGCCATTCTGATTGCCTTGCTGCTACCCGCCGTACAGCAGGCACGCGAAGCCGCACGACGCAGCACTTGCAAAAATAGTCTGAAACAAATCGGGCTGGCACTGCATAACTATCACGATACGCACCGCTCATTTCCTCCCTCTTATGTCGATAATTATCCAGCTGGTACGCCATTTCTTAACAATGACCTTGGATGGGGAACCTTTGTTTTACCGTTCATGGATCAAGGACCACTCTACAATCAAATCAGCAGTTCCGGCGCGATGGACGTTGATTGGACTACGATTGCTGCCATGACAACAGGCTCTACTGCCTATGCCAAAGTAGTTCTTCCTGCCTTTGTATGCCCTTCTGATCCAATGGGAGGCGTTAATTCAAAAATCAGTTCATACGGAAAATCAAACTATAAAGTGGTACGCTCCGTAATCACTTATCCGGTGGTTGCACGCAGATTGCGAGACTTTACAGACGGAACAAGCAACACATTGATCGTTGGTGAATCAGACACGAAAGATCATATTGGTTCAATTTGGGTTGGGAAAAGTAGTAATTCTAGAGAGGTCATGTCCCAGGCAAATGACACTTATCGCATTAACGGCTCAGATGTTGATGACGTCTTTAGCAGCGTGCACGTTGGTGGATGCCACTTTGTGTTTGCTGACGGACGGGTGCGATTTCTCTCGGAGAATATCAGTGGTGAGATCTATACTGGATTAGGAACCTACGATGGTGGCGAGGTGCTGGGCGAATATTAAGCAACTGATTTGAGATGTCTCTTTTGAGTTGTGCGGATGTCACTGGAGTGCAGGTTTCGATAAACGGAGAGTCTGGTAATGCGATTCTATTTTTGTCTCGGTTGTGTTGTGATGGCCTTTGGAGTGATGACAACTCCGGGCAGCCTTAAGGCAGCGGAACGAACGGTTGACACAACGGATGTTTCCCAGCCGTTGAAGCTGATTCCGAAAGAAACGCCCCAGCCAAATTACGGAGCTAAGGTTCCCGCGGTGATTTCCGGAAAGCTGATGCTGCATGCGTCTGGCACAGCCTCCGGTTTGCCGGGGGTGAGCGTGTCGGATGGTTATTCGGTTGTTAAAACAGACGCGCAGGGTGCCTATGCGCTGAAACCGAATCCAGATGCCGTGTTTATCAATGTGACGCGTCCCGCGGGTTATGATATTCAGGGGGACTGGTACAAACCGCTGGCGGCTGAGGTGAATTTCGATCTCAAGCCGTCAGAGGATGACGAGCGCGAGTTCATCTTCATCCATGTCACCGACACGCATATTTCCAGGGATCCTGTAGCCCTCAAAGGGTTAAGCCGCTTCGTCCAGGAAGCAAATAAGCTGTCTCCGAAACCACGGTTTGTGGTCAACAGTGGCGATCTTCTGAATCTGTCCAAAGCGCTGTTGGGCAGTGCTGCCGATGGACGCGCCGGATTTCAAAATTATACCGGGATCATGAATCATCTGACGATGCCTTATTATAATGTGGCCGGCGATCACACCGACTCTGTCTATCGTCTCGAGGAATTTCCGCGAGGCGATCACCGCTGTGCCAAGCCGCTGTACTGGGAGCATTTGGGCCCGCATTTCTTTTCGTTTGAATATGGCAAGATTCATTTTGTCTCAGTCGATTACAGTTATCACCTGGGTAAGCGAAAACTGACAGTGAACGGGAAAAAACGGGATTACCCGACACTTCAGGTGCAGCCCATGCATACGGCGTGGATGAATCAGGATCTGCAGCAGCGCAGCCCGGGGACCTACGTCGTGACCACTTCAGAGCATGATTTAACGGAATACTGTCCCGGCTTTCTGGAAATGGCGCAACAGCACGATATCCGTTTTCAACTGTTGGGCGATGACCATGTCGTCAGCGAGAAAACCCAGCCGGTCCCGTTTCGTACAGGAGGCGCTCTGGCCGGCTGCTGGTGGAATCCCAAAACGGAGCAACTTTGTCCGGATCTATCTCCGCAGGGCTACCTGATTTATCGCGTCGTCGGTGAAGAGATGGATTATTTCTATAAGGGTCTGGGACAGCGCATCGCCATCGTGTCGCCTCGAATTGGTGCTGCCTGGCAGGGAGAAACCGAAGTGCAGGCACATTTGGTACAGCCTCAGCCGGGGGAATTCCTGGAGTATTCGCTGAATGGTACTGACTGGAAACCGATGCGGGAAACAGGCCAACCATTTTATCGAAAACAGTATGCGATCACAGTCGATTCGACTTCGTTACCGGATGGACATCTCAATTTTCAGGTCAGAAGTAACCTCGCAACTGAAATTCGCGACAGGCAATACGTCGTGGCCAACGGTACGAAGCCAGCAGACAACTGGCCTGATGCCATTCTGGAATTTTCAGTCGGAACGCGCATCACCAACGCAAAAATTAAGCAGACACCGACCGGCAATGTTCAAGTCCTATTCAACGAAGAGGTTGTCGGATCGATCCCCGCTAACACGCGCAAGGAGTATTCGTTTCCAATCAAGGCTTCACAACTGCGCGCAGCCAATACGCTCTCGTTCCAATTCTCTGATCCCGCTGATGGGATGACTCTTGCCAGTCCGGTTCTCAAAATCGGAAAGAACCTGCTGCGGGACCCCAGAGACACCGCGGTCAGAAAAATAAAAGCCGCACATTGGGGAGCCGGTGCAGTCGACTGGGGAGGTTACCTCGTGGGGGATTCTCCTGCACTGGTGGGAAATCCGTTTCAGCGTAAGCAAAGTCGCTTCTGTTTTGTGTTGAGCGATGCTGAATAGTCACGTCCAGAGCTAAGTCTTGTCACCTGAGTATCTCTAAATCAAGAGGAATTTTGTGTCTTTCACGATCACCTCATGATCCGGGTACATCATCCGCCGTCTTGGAAAAGGCGTCAATCTCCTGCAGGATCTTATCTGCTTCGGCCATCAGAGCGGCGTATCCTTGAATATTGCCATTCCGCTGGGCATCGCGGGCCTGAACCAGCTTTCGGGCGTATTGGGCCTCTAATTTCTTGCGGGGATCGCGACGCAACCAGCCAAACATCTACCGACCTTCCCTATATTAATACATGAAACAGGTGATACGGAAGAACTATAGTCGTTCGACTCCGATTGGCAATTCACTTTTCCGGCTACGCAGTCAAAAGAGCCAGGGGAAAACGCTTTTCTCTGTTCGATCAACGACCGGGATGGAAGCTGAACGTCCTTTTGGAAAACGCCTTTCGTCCGTCTGTTTTACGCGCATCCGCTTTTTTAAGCTGCAAACCGCTGATTCTGACACATTTCCGTTAAGTTGGCGATCACTGGCACAGAAACTGCATTATCAGTGCTTATCAAACTGAGTTCCCGGGGAAATGACTGAAAAGTCTGAGCTCGCCAGTTTGCACGCGAACAACACTAAATGAATCACTAACTTCAGGGCCATTCTTAGAGTAAGAAGTGGTTGAACACATCAGTAGAAAATTAACAGGAGAGAAACATGTCATTTTTAAAGCTAAGTTCCGCATCTGCACTGGCTGCATTGGTTCTGGTCGGATGCCAGTCGAACTCCGAGTCTGTCGAACAGGCTCGTAAAAATGTGGATGAAGCAAAACAGGAAGGCCAGCAGGAAATTGCTCAGGCACAGCACGAAGGGGTTGCTGAGATGCATGAAACCCGACGGGTCGGCACTGAGGATATTAAAGAAGAAATGAAGGATGTAGAACAGGCCCGCCGCGAAGGTGCCAGTGCCGAAGAAATTCGTGAAGAGCAGGGGGATGTTGCAGAAGCTCAGCGTGAATTAAACGCTGCCCTTGCGGAAGCCGAAAAAGCAAAATCGGAGGATATCGAAGAAGCGAAAAAAGAAGCTGCTGAACGCGTTGCAGCTGCCAGAAAAAATCTGGCTGAAACAAAAGCGGAAGCGTTAAAGAACGCGGCTTCTGATGTAACCGAATCGGAAAAGGCATTGCAGCAGGAACAAGCAGACGTCACGCAGGCGGAAGCAGCAGTTGCCGCCGCGAAAACAAAACTGGAAAAAACCAGTGATGCAGATAAAGAAGACGCCCGCGAAGCATTGAAAGATGCGGAAGAAACTCTGACTGCAGAGAAGAAAGATGTGATGGAAGCCCAACAGAAACTTGAGAAAGCAAAGCAGGAATTGATCAAAGTTCAAAACCAGCTTAAATAACATTTTCTGTCGCTGATACCCTTGTCGCGAAATAACCCGGATCATTTTTGGTCCGGGTTATTTTTTTATACATACTGCTGACTTAAACCGGTTGACTCAAGCAGCAGTTCTCCGCCTGAGGATTGATCGATCAGCGTCAATAGTCGCTGGCAGTTTTCAGAGCGGTCTGTTTGCTGGGCTCTCACTCAGTCATTAGTCAAAATGAATCCAACTGCAGAAATACAGGCAATATCGTGCAGTTTGCGTGAATTTAACAGTTTTAAGGACGTTGGCATGGGTTTTGCATTTGTTATTAACTGTGGCAGGAATCAACCACAATTATAAGACACAAACAAATCACGAAAGGGAGAAATTCAGATGATACGCCGCAGTATTAAAGTATTGACCGCAGCAGCAATTTTAGGAATCAGTCCAGCATTGTTGTCCGCACAACTTCCGATTGAAAGCCCTGATGCAGGACTCAAATCAAAAGTGGGATCTGAGTCGCAAGTCCAGCCGAAATCGGATGTGACAGACAATCCTGTTGAGCGCGTTCAAAAAGGGCAGGGCACAAAAACCGAACTCGACGCCAGAAATAAACTGGATGCCGACTCCAAGCTCGATGCCAATGGCACAAAACTGGATTCGGGCGTGGATGCCAAAACAAAAGCGCGCGGTTCTGTGAACACGCCGGGAGTCACACCGCCTGCACTCGATAAGAATGCAGCACCTGTTGCACCAAAAGCAAATCCGGCAGATGGCGCAATCAACAAGCTTCCACAGAACACCAGGCCGCAAGCGCAAGATCGTCTGCAAAACAATGTCGACAACCTAAATCGTCAGAATGGCAATCGTCCGTTCCGGGATGGTGTGCCACAAACCTTTGAAGGTCAGGGGAATGTTGAAATCGACGCGATGGTCCGACAGGGAACGGCCCACCTGGACATCGATGATGCCACGCGTGCCCGGTATCGTCATCACAACGGTCATTGGTGGTATAAGACCGAGGACGGTCAATGGCTGATCGACAATAATGGACAGTGGGAAGAGTTCGATCCTGTAACCTATCGTAATCAGGGTCCCCAGATGGATCAGGATTATTACCAGGACCAGCAGGGAGTAGACGGCGATTACCAGTCCAACTCTGATTTCGATGACAATTACTACTATGACAACAACAGTTATGGTAATGGATATGGTAACGGCGGATATTACAACCGCGGAAACGGATACTACGGTAACCGCTATTTCAATAATGGTAATGGCTACTATGGTCGTGGTTACAACCGTGGATATAATAATCACGGGTACTACAACAATGGAAACCGAAATAACGGCCGCTGGAGCTCAGGTTACCGTGGCAATTCCAATCGCCGACAGGGTGCCGGTATTGGTGCCGGAATCGGTGGCGCGATCGGTGGTAACCGTGGCGCTGCCATCGGGGCTGGAATTGGTGCCGAAATTGCAGACTGAATGAATTGAAAAACAGGAAGCCATTTCCTGATCTGCAATGCTGGATAAAGGATTGAAGTATTGCATACAAGGCGGGCCAGCGGATCCTCTCTGCTGGCCCGCCTTCCTTTATGCGCTGATCACATTTCCAGACCGCACACCAGCCCCTTGATTGCACCCAAAATCAAACTTTGGTCTGACCAAAACAAGTCTGTTTTGTTATACTATGCGTATCGAAACGATCAACCTTATCAGACTCCCGGGTAGCACTGTCGGCTGGTCCGACAGTGCTACCAGTGAGAACGTCCCTCTCAAAAACAGCGCGAAAAAACATGAAATATTTCTTTTGCTTCTACCTTCTGCTCACATTCAGCATCACTGAAAAACAGAGTCTGCAGGCGCAACCGCAAATTCCAAAAGCGTCGGCTCCCCAGGGGGCTCCGATCAAGACCTCGGTTTCCGTCACACTTCTGACTGAAGACGGCGGTTCCGCGTTGTTTGCTCAGGAATGGGGGCGGATCTTTCGTGATCTGAATATTTCCATTCGGACGCGGCGGTCCGTGCTGGATGATGATCCCGAGATTGAAGAAAATGTGAGAGGCACCTTTCGTGAAGTCCGGCTGACGGGCACACTCGACCGCAGCGGAGTGCTTCAGTTTCCCGGGCATCGATTTGACCGCCAGGATCTGGGGAAACTCAAGCAGTGGCTGAATGAACTCAAAACGTATGGCGCCCAGGGTTCGCCGGAAAGCAAACCGTTCTGGGGGCTCTCAGCCGAACAGTTCAAAACGGTTTTCACGGAACTCTCTCAGCCGGCGCCTGCGAATGTGCAGGGGCTCACTCCCAAAGCGGCCATCAGTAAACTTGATTTCCCGGCTTCACTGCCCGTCCGATTTGATGTCGATGCAGAAAAACGCATCTCTGAAATACCCGGTGATGAGACCGTTAAACCGGATCTGGAAAAACTGGCAAAAGGCGCCGTGCTGGCGATTGCCCTCAAGCAGTTTGGTCTCGCCTTTCATCCCTCGCGCACTCCTTCCGGCTCGCTGGAACTGGTCGTCTCTCCCTGGGAGTCTACGGAGAGCCCCTGGCCGATTGGCTGGGATTTGAAAGACTCGCGACAGAAAACCGCACCACGTTATTTTCAGTTGATTCCGGTCGAACTGACGAACGTCCCGTTCAGAGACGTGCTGATGGCGGCGTCGAAGGCGTCGGGCATTCCGATGATTGCAGATGAATACGAAATCAATAAGAAACAGGTCGATCTGGATAAGCTGAAAGTGACCGTGCCCAAAAAACGGACGACGTGGGGGATCCTGATTCGCGATGCCATCGGGCGGGAGGGACTGACCCGCAAACTTGTGATTGATGAACGCGGGCAACCCTTCATCTGGATCACCGTATTTACGCCGCGTGTGGGACCGGCAGTGCGCTAAAGCGTTAAGGTGTCGCCGGTGCAGGGGGAGGCGGAATCTGATTCAGCGATGGTTTTTTCATTCCCTCGCGCGGTTTCAGTTTCACCTGCGGCGGTGCCACGCTCATGGAACCATTAGCATTCACGGACGGTTTCGAATTGGTCGTCGGGTTCTCGTTCACAGCCGGCAGCGGTTCCATGACCGGTTGCAGAGAGCCGTTAATCCCATTCACATTCATCACACCCTCATACATGGCCGCTTCGGTCCCCAGATTGCCACCCGTCAGATCAGGCCGGGAATACTTCACGTTACGTCCGGGAGTCACCCCGTATTGCCAATGGAGGTAGGAAACTTGTTTTGCCTGATACGGGAAATGCGATTGTTTTTCGAAAAAGATGGCCGGGGCACACAGCGTGTTATAATCCATCCAGAAACTCGCCAGATTATAACGCTCCCGATGTTGAAAACACCCCTGCTGACTGAGCATCAGAGCGCAGACCAGCAGCAGCATACTTCGATGCCAGCGGGAAATCGGTTTTTGTGTCATGGAAAAAACCTGCACGGGGAGTCGTTCTTTTTCACGTCTGGGTCAGTCAGAGCCGCCGACAATGGTTGCGCAACTTCTCTGATCGGATATAGACATTCATCGTCGAGACAAATCAGCAGGATTGAATCAATTCGTCACGAATGGAAACTTAGCATGAGAAATGAATCCTGCTTCGTAAACCAGGTAAAATAGGAAGAGTTTTCACTGCCACATCCGGGTAAAGATTTTCCCCAGCGCGGGGAGCTGATAGTGAGCATTCAGACCACTGGGGTTCGGCAGCACCCAGATGGCAGACGCGCCAATCGTGCGTTCCTGTAAACCAAGCTGTGCTTTTTTTTCCCGAAACGCGTTCCGATAGGAGGTGATTCCCAGAAAAACGACCTTCTGCGGCTGAAATTGGATCACCTTTTCCGTCAGGATCTCGGCCCCTTCGTAAAGCTCTGCCTTTGAAAGTTCATCGGCCCGTTTGGACGCGCGGCTGACAATGTTCGTCAACCCGCCTCCCCGCTTGAGCAGCAGATAATCTTCGAACGGCGAATAGAGCCGTTCGGTAATTTTACCGCGAAACATGGCGGGCCAGAAGCGGTTGCCAGGCCTGGCGAAGTGATGCCCGACAGCCGCCGAATATAGTCCGGGGTTCGTACCCACGAACAGCGCTTTCAGCCCGGTTTCAATCAGATCGGGAAGCTGTTTATGAATGGCCTGTTCCAACTCGTCCGCCGTTGGCTTCCAGATTTCTTCCACGCGCCACAGACTCCCTGTTCTCTTTCAGTATCTCATCAGTCGATGAGTCCATCACTGCGAAGTGCATCGATCGCAGCTTCGAACGCATTGACCGTAAAGTTGATATCGTCGTCCGTGTGAGCTGCCGTCGTCATCGCGCCCCAGCCAAACCAGTCGACCCCGTTCAGCAGCAGAGCACAGCGAAACGCGTGTCCCAGCTGCGCATCGTGTTTGCGGTCCAGACGATCAAAGTCATTATTGTAAGGCACGAACGAATCATCGGTGGGCCGCGGTCCCTCGTAACCGGGAAACACTTTGATGATCGAAAACTGACCGTAAACAACCCAGTTCACATTTTTTCGCGTGAGGACTTCATTCATCCCCTTCCGCAGTTTCGCGGCACTTTCATTGGCTGCCCGACAAGGCTCACCCGTGGCGACCTGTTTCAGCACGGCAATTCCAGCGGCCGCCGAAAGGGGATTCGCATTGTACGTGCCGGGATGTTTCATTTTCTGGCCGAACGGATTATCAAAAGCAATCGCCTGCATCAGATCGGCGCGTCCTGCCAGACAACCGCCGGGCAAACCGCCAGCGACAATTTTCGCGAGCGACGTCAAGTCGGGCACAATGCCACAGACTTCCTGCATTCCACCGGGCGCGACGCGAAAACCGCTGATGACTTCATCCAGAATCAGCAGCACCCCTTTGTCGGCGGTCAACTTTCTCAGCCCCTGCAGGAAACCGTCTTCCAGCGGAACCACACCCCAGCGGCTGCCGGTTGCTTCGACGATAATACAGGCCGGATCATGAGCGGCGATCGTGCGTTCCACCAGGTCCAGATCGTTAGGACGAATGATGATGAGTTCCTCAGAGACGCCATCTGTCACGCCAGGCATGGCATAGGTTTTGTCATCGTGTGGTGGTTCTGAAGCCTGGGTGAGAAGATCGTGCCAGCCGTGAAAGTGGCCGGCAAATTTGATTACCTTGGTTTTGCCGGTGGCAATCCGCGAGACACGCAGTGCCATCATCGTCGCTTCGGTGCCACTGCTGGTGAAACGCAGCATCTCGCAGGAAGGCACCAGTTGTCGGACGAGATCGCCCCATTCCAGTTCCAGTTCATGACAGGCGCCGAAGTGTGTTCCCTTCGCGACCTGATCCTGAACCGCCTTGACCATGTCGGGGTGGCTGTGTCCCAGAATGAGCGCGCCGTGGCCGCTCCAGTAGTCAACAATATCATTGCCGTCCACGTCAAATTTATGAGCGCCCAGAGCGTGGTCGACATAAATCGGAAACGGCTTCATATACCGCCCGTCATGCGTGACTCCGCTGGGAAACAGCGTACATGCCCGCTGATACATCGTCGCCGATGTAGGAAACTTCGCAAAAAAGTCCGCTTCAATCTGTTGTCCCACTGCCTGACTCATGGCGTTTTACTCACAAAAACTGGTATGGAAGAAGTCGGAAGCAGTTCCCCGCGATGGCCCTCTCTGAATCGGTTGCCGTAGCGGGTGGCACTGTTGGCTTGTCCAACAGTGAATGCTTCCTGATTACGAATTTGATTTCTTTAAAAAGTAAAAAATCCGCATCACACAATTTATATCGCAATCAGACCCAAATATCAAAGTGATCAGAGCACAAAATGTAGGGGGAGACCCATGTGTCTCCCCGCGAGATTGAAGTGGCATTGGGGAACCAATTGAATGTTCAAACTGGTTCCCCCGGATGAATGAATCTTTATCACATCTCGCCAGGCGGGCGGACACATGGGTCCGCACCCTACGCCTCAGAATCGCTGGTTTCAATAAACGCTCGTATTTTTGCTGCCACGAAACCACACGAAAATTATCTGAAGTCGGTGCCACTGTTGGCTTGCCCAAAAGTGAATGTGAAAGGATTCTGTTACTCTAAAAGACCACAATAATGGGCGAATAAAATTCAATTCACATCGTTCCATACAAGGCTGTTTTCGAGCCGATGATCGCAGCACG
>TARA_R110002111_G_scaffold67_2_pt1 | contig 93942 bp, 63 predicted proteins | sample TARA_R110002111 | Tara Oceans TARA_R110002111 (sample SAMEA4397363) | marine metagenome | biome: Polar Biome; feature: [ZZZ] marine water layer (ENVO:01000295); material: water (ENVO:00002006), including particulate matter (ENVO:01000060) such as... | depth 199 m
ACCGGGCACATTCCCGGAAAACTATCTGCGATCTTCCCGGGATACCCGCGAGCAACTGGCGGCCATTATTACCTCACCACAGAACGAACGTTTTACAAATGTGATTGTGAACCGCATCTGGAAACGCTACCTCGGACATGGACTGGTAGAATCCGTTGACGACTGGGACAGCCAGGAGCCCTCCCACCCCGAGTTACTTAAATACCTGTCGCAGCAGTTTGTTGTTCATGGTTACGATCTGAAGTACCTGGCACGGCTGATCTTTGAATCAGACCTGTATCAGCGACAGGTGGTAACAGACATGGCCAAAATCGAATCACTGGTTGATTCGACCTACAACTTTTCGTCGCCCGTTTTACGCCGTATGGAAGCCGAGCAGATTGTAGATTCACTGTTTGCGGTTTGTGGTAAACCGCTGGATGCCGGGCGGATGTGTATCGATATTGACGGAGCCCGCGATTATCACAACTCACTCGACCTGGGAACGCCGCGCCGTGCCTGGGAATTTACATCCCCGTCCAATGAGCGAGACCGACCCAGTCTGGCACTCCCTTTTGGTCAGCCGTTTATTACCTTGATGAAAACGTTCGGCTGGCGGGATACGCGGCAGAACCCGATGACTGACCGGGAATATTCATCAACCGCGTTACAGCCGGCGATTCTTGCCAATGGTCTGATTGGCAAACGTTTCACCCGGCTTTCTGACGACAGCGACTTTACAAAAATATCACTGCAAGATCAGTCAGTAGATACGTTGATCAGTCAGACCTTCATGAAAACGCTCACTCGCCAGCCGTCCGACAGTGAACGGAAAATGTTTGTGGAGCTGCTCCTGCCCGGTTATGCCGATCGCATCAACATGAATGCCGGGATTGTCAGCCGCGAACCGTTGCCTCGTAATCTGGTGGGCTGGTCGAACCACGTGAATTCGCGGGCCAATGAAATCAAAGTCGAGCTTGAGCAGGCGGTTAAAAAGGGGGATCCGCCAACAGAGCGGCTGAAAGACGATTGGCGGAATCGCTACGAAGACTTACTCTGGACGCTGTTGAATTCTCCGGAATTTGTCTTTGTCCCTTAGCTTGGAGTTGCCCCAATTGGGGACCAGAAAACACGGAATATGACAAAAAGATCACTCAACTTATTTAAAAATTCACAAATTGACCCATACTGATGTAATTTGCCGTGAGATCGTCGGACAGTTCGGTATATACTTATAGATCACGAGTTACATGACATGTGACATCCTTGTGTACAGTATTGTTTGTTGAGTTGAGGCCCTTTGGACTTTCACCTTACCAAAACTCGCCTGCTGTGATTTCTCTCCCGAGAACCTGATTATCTGGAATTGCCTGCTATGAACTATTCGGCATTCATTAAGAGTTCCTTCTCCCTCCTGATGGTTTCGCTCGTCCTGCCTTTATTACCGAGCGCTGCTACAGCTGAAGTTCAGGCAAAGAAGCCCCATACCAGTTACCGCGAACTGATTCTCTCAGATAAACCGACCGTTTATTGGAGTTTCGACCAGCAGTCAAAAGAGGGTTTTCCCGGCGTGCGTGCCGATCTCAAAAGCAAAGCAGAGCAGGCAACATCCAAGCCGCTGATGGCGTTGTTGCAGGGGGAAAAAGTCGCAACTTCAGCAGGTCCCAGGCCATCTGAGTTTCCTCTGTTCAAGCAGGACAATCAGGCTGCCGAGTTCGTTCCGGGAGCAGGTTTTCTCCGCGTCGTTGATCCGGGCGAGAAAAGCATCATTGATTTTACCGCCGGCGATGCGATTACGCTGGAAGCGTGGGTGAATCTGAACTCAACACAAGCTGGCAGGCACTACTATATCATGGGCAAAGGCCGCACGGGACGAAAGGGAGAGGCCCGCGATAACCAGAACTACGGCTTGAGAGTCACCGGTTCTGAACTCAGTTTTCTGTTTCGCGGTTTACCGGAAAAGAAAGATGCTAAGGCAGATTATCATCGCTGGACCTCCACCGGTGCCGGCATCAGTTCGCACAATTGGCATCACGTTGCTGTGACATATACATTCGGAAAAAAGAAAAGCCTGAAAGCCTATATTGATGGAAAGTCCGTATCCGGGAAATGGGATATGGGCGGCGATACGACATTGGCTCCGGTCGTGGATAATGATGAACTCTGGCTCGGTTCTTCGATGGGTGGATCGGCTAACAGTTCGTTTGATGGACGGCTGGATGAAGTCGCCTTGTACCGAACCCCCTTGTCGGCCAAACAGATTGCCTCACATTTTGATTATGTGGCTCCCCTACCTCGCATTGACTGGACCGCGATTCCTGCCGACCGCGTTCAAGTCGACGTGTATGAAGGCATTCCCAATCAGAAGGCCTGGGGCTTCCGTCCGCCCCGTCTTGCGGAAACGTTCGCGCAGCCCCACTTCGCGTTGATCGAAATTCCCAACCGCTATTCCGAGCGGGGCGTCAAAGTCGATCGGCCTGACCCGTTTCTGATTCGGGCGATGTCGCACATCACAATCCCCCAGGGGAAAAAGCGGATTCTGGTTCGTGCCCGCAATGCCTCGCGACTTTATATCGATGATAAACTCGTCGCTGAAACCGGATTCCACAATATTTCCAGCAGTGCACACGGGCACGTGCTGGACGTCGATCGCAGTCTGGCGCCGCATGTTCGCCCCTTACATCGCGGCGATCATGAAAAAGTAATTGAATTTACGGGAGACGGTAAACCGCATCGCGTACGATTTGAAATGATTGTCGGCGGCTCCGGCCATCGGCCCGATTTTGGTGAAACCGCCGTGTTCATCGGCGATCCCGGTAAAGACTTTCAATTGCTGACGACGACTGATGAAGTTGTCATGTTAACGGATGCAGACTGGCTCCCCTTCGATCGTCAATTTCGCTACGATCTGATTGCTGTCAACGCACAGCGTCGGCGGGAAGCGGCTGCCAAAGAAGATCAATACTGGAACTGGCGGCATGAACTCGCCAAAGCAGAAACGCTCAAACAGCCTCAGGTCAAAGTACCCGCTGCTTCAAAAGGTCTGCGAGCCAACAATACCATCGATCACTTTATCAACCAGCGACTGGCAAATGAGAAAGTTGCGCAATCACCGTTGTTGAACGATCTGGCTTTTCTGCGACGTCTGTCTCTCGATACCACGGGAACGGTTCCTTCACCAGAACAGATTGAAGAGTATCTGGCCGACAAACCGGAAACCCGCCGCGCTCATGCCATTGAGCGGCTGATCAACGATCCGGGCTGGGCCGATAATTGGGTTGGTTACTGGCAGGACGTCTTGGCTGAGAACCCGAACATCGTCAATCCGACCTTGAATAACACTGGACCTTTCCGCTGGTGGATTCACGAATCGTTTTACGACAACAAGCCCTTCGATCGTTTCCTGACGGAACTGGTGATGATGGAAGGCAGTAAATACTTTGGTGGTCCTGCCGGCTTTGAAATGGCTTCGCAGAACGATGCCCCGATGGCGGCGAAAGCACACATTATCGGCCAGACCTTTCTGGGCTTGAACATGAAATGTGCCCGCTGTCACGATGCCCCCTTTCATGATTTCAAGCAGCGCGATCTCTTCAGTCTGGCAGCGATGTTGAAACGGTCTCCGCAGGGGGTGCCCAAAACCAGTTCGGTTCCGGGTTTTGATTTCAAATCGAATTCGATGCTCATCTCCGTCACGCTGTTACCGGGAGAAAATGTTCCTCCGAAATGGACGTTTGAAGATCTGGTCAAGCCCGGTACATTTCCGGAGAATTATCTGCGGTCTTCCAAAGACACTCGCGAACTACTGGCGGCCATCATTACCTCGCCACAGAACGAACGTTTTGCGAATGTGATTGTGAACCGCGTCTGGAAACGATATCTCGGACACGGGCTGGTAGAACCTGTCGACGACTGGGATGGCCAGGAACCCTCCCATCCGGATTTGCTTAAATACCTGTCACAACGGTTGGTCATTCACGGATACGATCTGAAATACCTGGCACGGCTGATTTTTGAATCGGACCTGTATCAGCGACAGGTCGCTACAGACATGGCCAAAATCGAATCACTGGTCGATTCAACTTACAATTTTTCCTCACCCGTTTTACGCCGCATGGAGGCAGAGCAGATTGTGGATTCGCTGTTCGCGATTTGCGGTAAGCCTCTGGATGCCGGGCGGATGTGTATCGACATTGACGGCGCCCGCGATTATCACAGTTCGCTCGATCTGGGAACGCCGCGTCGTGCCTGGGAATTTACATCTCCTTCCAATGAGCGCGATCGTCCCAGCCTGGCGCTTCCTTTTGGTCAGCCGTTTATTACCTTGATGAAAACATTCGGCTGGCGGGATACGCGGCAGAATCCGATGACCGACCGGGAATATACATCGACCGCGCTGCAGCCGGCGATTCTCGTGAATGGCGTGATTGGAAAACGTTTCACCCGACTTTCCGATGATAGCGATTTCACGCAGCTCGCCTTGCAGGATCAGCCAGTGGAAGAGTTGGTCCGGCAGACAGTGCTGAAAACACTCACTCGCGAACCGACAGGCAGTGAACGGCAAATGTTTCTGGAACTGCTCCAGCCGGGTTACTCGGATCGCGTTAATCAGAATGTCGTACTAGTCAGCCGCGAACCATTACCCCGTGATCTGGTTGGCTGGTCGAACCACCTGAGCCCGCGGGCCAATGAGATCAAGGTCGAACTTGAACAGGCTGTGAATGAGGGAGACCCGTCAACCCAGCGTTTGAACGAGGATTGGCGGAATCGATATGAAGATGCACTCTGGACGCTGCTGAATTCTCCGGAATTTATTTTTGTCCCTTAGTGTTGCAAATAAATAAATCAGAAAATGAACTTACTTATTACAACGTTTCACAAAGCATAATAAGAGTAGATCATGCACGAATTTCATTCAACACGACGCGATTTTTTACGGCAGGCCTCTGTCACCGGTCTGGCGGCATCTGCTTTGGGATCTCCCTGGCAGCAGCTGCTGGCTTCCGAAAAACACGGAGCCAAGAAACAGCCGATGCCTGTCGGAAAAGCAGAACATTGTATCATGGTCTGGCTGGGCGGCGGTTCCTGTCACATCGATACCTGGGATCCCAAACTCAAAGGTGATCCGAAAGCGAAGAAAGCCGGCTCCTATTATAATCCCATTTCGACGGCGATTCCGGGAACCGAAGTCTGCGAGCATCTTTCCAGGTGTGCGCCGATTCTGGATCGATTCAACATTGTCCGTAGCGTGCATCACGAAGTGATCGACGAACATGCCGCTGCCACAAATCGCATGCATACCGGGCGCCCGACGACGGGTACGATTACTTATCCATCCGTGGGTTCGGTTGTCGCTCATAAAAGAGGAGCCGCCAGCGAGTTTGCACCCGCTTATGTATTGATCGGCTATCCGAATGTGACTCGTGGCCCCGGTTTTCTGGGCAGCAAATCGGGTTATGTTTATCTGACCGATACGAGTGCCGGCCCCAGCGGGTTTACGCGATCCTCCCGCGTCAATCAGAGTCGACAGGACCGCCGCGAACGTTTGCTGTCAAAGGTGAGAGCCGAATACCGGCAGCATAGCGTCGGCGGACAGACAATTCAGGATTACGATCAGTCAGTCGCCGAAGCTCTGCGGTTATCGGGGCCGGAATTCATGAAAGTCTTCCAGCTCGATAATGAAAAAAGCGATCTGCGCAACGCATATGGTGGCGAGTTCGGTCAGCGCTGCCTTTTATCACGGCGACTGATTCAGTCGGGCGTGCGTTTTATCGAAGTGTCACACAACCTGAATTTCGTGAACGGTACCGGCTGGGACACGCATAATGACGGTCAGCTCAATCAGCATCTGTTGATTCAGGAACTGGACTCTGCATTGTCCGCGCTGGTACTCGACCTTGAAAAAAATAAACTGCTCGACAAAACGTTGATCGTTGTCGCGTCCGAGTTCGGTCGTCCCGCCAAATTCGATTCCGGCGGAGGCCGCGGCCATCAGTCCAAAGCCTTCAGCGTCGTGCTGGCGGGCGGTGGTCTGCAGAACGGAAAAACGATCGGCGTCACAAACGAACTGGGGGAATCGATTGTCTCTCGCCCGGTTTCTGTGCCCGATCTGCATGCGACAATTTATGCTGCACTGGGTATCGACCCCAGCGAAGAACTCTATTCCGGCGATCGCCCCGTGCCGATTACCGACATGGGAGAACCCGTGCGGGAACTGTTTGGTTAAACAAATTTGTGGTCTGACATGCGAACGGCTTATCGAATACGATAAGCCGTTCGACGTTACGTTGGGCCTGCTCATCCAAAGCCGGTAGTACTGGATGCACCATTATTCCACGGTGATTTTTGCGTCGGGTAATGCTGCTCTCAATCGATTCACGGCGGCGTCGGTGGCGTTGGTACGAATCAATTTAATCACGTTTAAATTTGGCATGTTTGCCAGGCGATTCACACCTGCATCCGTAAGTGGAACGTCAAAGATCCAGAGAACACCCAGCTGTTTGAGGTTCTGGGCGGCATTCAAAACTGCCTGCTCGGAATTTAACGGCCCTCCCAGGAATAGTTCCTGGAGCTGCGGAAACGCCTGAAGTTGCGCTAAACCCTGATCGTCGATCTTCGACAGATGAATCTGTAAGGCAATCAGATTCTTCAAGCTGGCCATTTCCGCTAACCCGCGGCTCGTGATCGAGGTCTCAGCAATGGAAACGCGAGTTAATTGTGGATATTGAACGATATACTTGATGTCTTCATCGTTAAGACGCATGTTATTATTGATGTGCAGAGTTCTGAGCTGGAGCTGAGCGCTTAATTGAGCGATCTCCTGACCAGATAAACCTGTTCCGGGAAGAAACAGGCTTTGCAGGTTCTGCAATTGATTGATGACCGCAATACTATTATCTGCGATCCTGGTCTCAGTCAGCAACAAAGTCTGCACGGAAGTCAGTGGAAGAATATTAGCAAGAGTCGCATCTGTGATGTCGCACTTGACGAGATTGATGGCGAAAATCTCAAACGGGCTCGGTGGCAAGTCGGCGGCAGCTTCAATTACCTTGCCTCCCTGAAGAGTGACTTTACCGCCCACAGAGAAAATCCAGGCGACCGCTTCCGCCTGAGTTTTCGCAAGGGAAGCCGGTGCGGGCTCTGGGTTCTCTTTTTTCTCCGAGACGACTGGTGGAACAGGCGCGGGCTGTTTTTTCTCAACGCTGATCGGTTGGGCCCGGAGTTCTTTCTTTTCCTCTTCGGTGCGTGGAAGCTGATAGGAAAAATAAGCCATGATCAGAAACCCAGCCAGAATCACAGACATGATTCCCAGGAATCGATGCATCAAACCGCTGCCTTCGCCGGCAGGCCTGTTGGAGTCCGGGTCGAGGTTGCGTCCGCTTTGTTTACTTTTCTGCCGTTTGAGGACCAGCTTGACGCGTTTGTTGTAGTCCTCGCGCAGTTCGGGGCTTGACAGTGTCAGCTCCGCTTCATCAAGTTCGAAGATCAGCTGCGTGGCTTCGCGGTGATGTTTGCCGTGCAAATGGTCTTCTACCGACGCCCGTTGTCGCTGGGCTGCGGTCTGAATAACTTCCGCATCCTGTTCATTTACCGAAATCCCCAGCAGCTGATAATAATGCGGCGGCTGTTGTTCTGGCGGGATGCCCAGCCATTTATGATAAGAATCGAATGACATTTATCGAGCCTGAGGTTAGTGCACTGAAGAGGGTTTGCTATGATTTAAGCTCTCAATGCCGGAACATGTTTTTGAACGCATGTGTGCAAATGTGATTGCCTGATTGTAAGGCTTGGCCAGACACGAGTCAATGTGGCGATCGCGGGTCAACTGACATCGGCAGGGGAGAAGTGTATCCTTAGAGAGAGATAGTTCCTGAATTCGATTTCTGAAATAAGGTGAGCTCATGCCATCCCGGACATCCCACTTCGCAATCATTGTGGCGCTGGTTTTGTTTCTGGGTACACTGGCGTTGTTTCTGACTGTCAAAGCGCCGCCGGAACTTCAACACGAGCCTGCTGAACGGGAGCCGATCTCTTACGAAAAAGCGAACGAACTGCTGCGGTTCAAAAATGAAGGTATCGCCTACCTCGAAAACGAACGCTATGCCGACAGCGATCCGCTGCTGAAACAATTGACCGAAGAACTGCCCGCCGAAGTCATCGGCTTTCGCGACTTAACCATCTGTCGCCTGCTGCAACTCACGCCCGATAAATTATCAGACCAGGAGGAAGGACCGCAACTGGGAAAACAGGCCCTCGACACCGCGAACCGATTAATCGAAATCGCCCCGGAATCGGCTGTCAGTTACGTTCTCTCAGCCCGCATTCATGTAGCGCTCGGCGACCAGCAGCAGGCACTGGCGGCATTGCAACGTGCGCTGGAGATAAAACCGAAAGACGCCGCGATCTGGTTTGAATTGTCTCAGCTGCAAAAACTCAGTTCGGACTCCGAAATTCAAGCGAAATCAAAAACGTCACTGGCGAAGGCCTGGGAGCTGCAAGCGGACAATCTGTTTCTGACACTCGATTATCTGCAGGTGGCAGCCGATCAGAAAACAGAACAGACCACGTCCGTCTTCGAAAAAATCAAACAGTTGGCGGCTCCTTTGGTAGAAAGTGTTAAAGATCACACGCGACTCGATTTGAACAAACTGATCGACGATTCGCTGACCGCGATTCAGGAAAAGCAATGGAACTTGGTGCTCCGCAACGCGCGCATTTTGAGAAACGTGTTGATCGCAGAAGATCTGGTGAAAAGTGATCGAAGGCGCGTAGAACAGAATTCGCTCGAATTTGTGATCCACGATTTTCCACCCGCGTTTTACGCCGCCGTCGAGTGGCCTGAACAGGAAAAACCGCTGTCCGTGGAGTTTGCTGACGCTCGTCCTCTGCAATTTACGAAAGCGGTGCCGACTGGAATCAGAGACTTGCAGATCACCGACTTCGACCTGGATGGCAAACCCGATTTGATTCTGCTGACCGCCCAACACATTTCCGTATTCAGCCAAAATGCAGGCGGAACCTGGGATCTGAAAACCCAACAGGACTGCGCCGGCGATTATTCCGAAGTCCACGCCGTCGATCTGGACGCCGATGTCCAGCAGCTCAATCAACCCGCTGCTACCGAAAAAGCGGAACAGAAGGTGATTGCAATTTCGCCGTCCCGCGATGCAGACCTCGATCTGGTTCTCGCCGGGAAATCGGGTATCAAAGTCTTTGAAAATCAGCAGGATCCAAAAACCGGAACACGGTCGCTGGTGCTGAAACCACAGAAAAATATGCTGGAAACGCTCGCCGATGTGCTGGCGGTGAACTTCTCCGATCTGGATCATGACGGCGATCTGGATCTGGTCGCTTCGACAACCACAGGACTTTCGCTCTGGTCGAACCGTGGCGATTTTTCGTTTCAGAATATCAGTGTGAATTCTCACCTGCCTCCCGCTGATCTGGCGGCGACTTCCATTGTCCGCGTCGACTGGGATCGCGACGTCGACCTCGATCTGATCTTGTGCAGTCGAAAGTCCAAGCAGGCCGGTTATCTGGAAAATCTGCGGCACGGCCGCTTTCGCTGGCGGTCCTTTTCCAAAGTCGAATCGTATGATCGTCCCTCTGCCAATCAGTTTGAGGAATGTGTTCTGACAGACTTCGATCGAAACGGTTCGTGGGATCTGATTGGCGTGCGGCGAAAAGACCTCCTGCTGGCCGAGACAAAACGTCCCGAACCAGGCAGCGTGCAGATAGCCTCCGTTCGACCAGTCAGAGGAACCGAACCTGTCGACGTGCAGGGTAACGTGCTGCAAACGGGTGATTTGAATAATGATGGCGTGCTGGATATCGTCGCCTTGAATTCGATTCAGCTGCAAATCATATTGGGTACCGTCGAGCAGAGTGCAGAGCAGACGGCGTATGTGAAAGATCAGTCCCTCACAAATTCCAAACCGATTCACAAATTTCGGCTCCACGATCTGAATCAGGACGGCAGTCTCGATGTGATCGCGATCACGGGGAACGAAATCGTTCAATGGCAGAACAAAGGCAACGACTATCACTGGCTCGACATCTCGCTCCGTGCGGAACAGATCAAAGGCGAAGTGAAATCCGCCAGCGGTCGCGTGAATCATTACGGCATCGGCAGTCTGCTGGAACTGCGGAGCGGCACCATTTATCAACCGCAGATCGTAACAGGACAATCGACGCATTTCGGGCTCGGCAAACAGACGGTCGCTGAAGCGATTCGCGTCTTGTGGACCAACGGCATCCCCGTGAATATCATCAACGCCAAAACCGATCAGCGGATTTATGAAAAGCAGACCCTGATGGGTTCCTGCCCGTACCTTTATACCTGGGACGGCGAACAGTTTTCGTTTTATACCGATCTGCTCTGGGCGGCCCCCATCGGCCTGCAGTTCGGTAAAGGTATCGTCGCCCCCTGTCGCGACTGGGAATTTCTCAAAATTGAGGGGGATCGTTTGAAAGCAAAAAATGGTTTCTATGAGCTGAGGGTCACTGAAGAACTCTGGGAAGCCGGCTACTTCGACACCGTGCAACTGACGGCCATCGACCATCCGGCGGAAGTCGAAATCTTCTCGAATGAAAAAGTCGGCCCGCCCGATCTGGCCGCGTTCAAAATTCATACGGTGCAACAGCCACAAACGCCCATCGCCGCCGTCAATCAGCGCGGGCGTGACATGTTGCCCGAAATCAAAGAGGCCGACGATGTCTATGCAAAAACGTTCGACGAAAAATATCGGCAGGGACTGACTGAAGATCATTTTCTGGAACTGAACCTGAAAACGCCGGCTGTGCAGAAAACGAAAACGCCGCCGCGGATCACGCTGTTTCTGACCGGCTGGATTTATCCGACGGACACGGGCATCAATCTGGCGTTGTCGGAAAATCCGTCGATGCCTTCTCCCCGGCCCCCCTCGTTGTCGGTGCCTGATCAGAACGGCGACTGGAAAACCATCCAGCCCTTCATGGGTTTTCCCGGCGGTAAAACGAAAACCATCGCCGTGGATCTGACCGATCAGTTTCTGACAGACGATTACCGCGTGCGGATCGAAACGAATATGGAATTCTACTGGGATCAGGTGTTTTTTACGGTGGATGAAACGCCGGCCGAGTTTGTGACGAGACCACTGCCACTGGAATCCGCGATGTTGACGTACCGCGGTTTTTCCACCCCACTCCTGCATCCGGGCAATGGTCCCGAGCGATATGACTATCAGAGTCTGACGACCGGCATCCAGTGGCCGCCGATGCAGGGTCGCTTTACCCGTTACGGCGATGTGCAACCGCTGGTGGAGTCGGCGGATGACCGTCTGGTGATTATGGGATCGGGCGATGAAATGCAACTTCGCTTCGCTGTCCCCGCAGAACCGGTCAAACCGGGCTGGAAACGTGATTTCATTCTGCACAACGTCGGCTGGGATAAAGACGCCAACCTGCATACGATTCTCGGTCAGTCGGTTAAACCGCTGCCGTTCCGTGCGATGCGAGGTTATCCCTATCCGACCGAAGATTATCCGGCCAATCCGCTGCTGCAGACAGATCAGACGCAGTATCATACGCGCTGCCAAAACAGTGCCGCATTCTGGAATTCGCTGCAGAAACCCTGAGCGACATTTCATGAGTGCAATTGACTGCGGTTCGCGATAAAATACAAACCGACTTATTATTTTCATTCTCAAACAGGTTTCCATTCGATGCTGTTTTTCCTGCGTAGCGCTGTTGTTCTGCTGTCTCTGTTTCTCTGCACGACGAACGTCAGTCGGGCGGCGGAGATGTTGTACCCTCTGTCCGTTGCTGCCGCAGCGAAGGGGCCCGTATACGTCGCGGATCGAAAATTGCCGGGCATCTGGAGTGTGGAGAATGGCAAAACGACCAGTTTTTTCACCGGCTCGAAAGTTTTTCGCACGCCTCTGAACGCAGTCCGTTGCGTGACGGTTGACTCGCAAGGACGCGTGATCGCCGGTGATTCTTCGACGCGTGAAGTCTATCGATTCGAAAAAGCCGGCGCAGAACCGACGCCACTCACCAACGGGGGCATCGGGATTCCCATGGATGTGGTTATCACGAAAAACGGCGATCTGCTGGTGTCCGATCTCGAACTGCATCAGATCTGGAAAGTCCCCGCAGCGGGAGGCGCGCCGACGTTGTTTGCCAAAGTCAGTGCGCCGCGCGGGCTGGCTCTCGATCAGGCGGACCACCTCTGGGTCGTTTCGGGAACCGCCGACCAACTGTTGAAAGTCGCCCCCGATGGAAAAGTCACAGTCGTGGTCAAAGGGCGTCCGTTTAATTTTCCCCACGATGTGATCGTGCTCGATGACGGGTCGGCGGTCGTCAGTGACGGTTATGAGAAAGCACTCTGGAAAGTCACGCCCGACGGCAAAACAGAAAAGTGGATCTCCGGCGCGCCGTTCAAAAATCCGGTCGGCATTGCGCGACAGGGAGCGAACATTCTGGTTTCCGATCCACAGGCTCAAACGGTATTTTCGATTGATCCCGAAAAAAAGATTACCGATTTGTTGAAGCCGGAAAATTAATTCAGAGAGTAATGAACGCGCGGCAGACCAGTTTGTTTCCGATGTCCCGAAACCCGCGGCTGTGCTCTGTTTAGGAAGTGATAATACAGGCCTTGACAGTAACGTGCGATTCGCGAATATGCGAGTTATGCGTCGCGCGCGTTGGGGTTTCATTTTTCCGGTGAATACCTGCGCCGCTGTGAATCCGGTCACCATAAAAACCGCTGGTTTGAGACCGATTTTCGTCAAAATCAAGTGCAGCAGTGCCCGCCGTGCACTATCGCATATCACCATAAAAACGCATATATGCTTCACCTGGGACACTTTCAGACACATCTGATGCATGAAATAAGCGTTGACAGTCCCACGCCCTTCGCGATGATTTGAACCAGTCAAACAACAAGCCAGGCACCCGCGCGATAACAATCCCAACAACAAAAATTCCAGCTCCCACATGGCAGACGTCTCCCCGCAAATACAATCAGATCAAACCGGCGCCCCGCCAGACCCAGTCAAAAAATGAGCGGCACGGCGCCAGCCGCCACTAGTTTCCGGCGTTAGTTTCGATGGCAGATTCCTCACAGAAACCGGCGCAGCAAATCACACCCGAAAAATTCTAACCGATATATTCGGAGCCAACGCAGATGAAAATTCGGCAGTCGTAGACACGGGGAACCACAGCGGTTCCAGGCTGATTGACCTTGATATGGACTAGATATATCGGTAAGCTTTGATGCATACTTGACCATTGATGTCATTCAAATAGATTGGTGGAAATTGATTCATGCTTACAGTCAACGGTTATGCAAATCGAGTTTGCTCCGGTCTCACGCGACGCGAAGCGTTGCAAGTGGGAGGTGCGGGGTTATTTGGTCTGAGCCTGCCTGGTGTGCTGGCTGCTGAAGAAGCCGCTGGCGTCTTTCGAAATGGACGGGCGAAGTCTGTAATCTTCCTGTATCTGTTCGGCGGTCCGAGTCAATTGGAATCGTTCGACATGAAGCCGGAAGCATCGAGTTCGATTCGTGGGCCGTTTACTCCGATTCAATCACGCACTCCGGATTTACAGATTAGCGAGCATCTCGGTCGTATTGCGAATATTTCAGATAAGATCTGTGTGATTCGTACAATGACGCATCCGCACAACGATCATAATGCCTGCCACTACATACAAACCGGTCATAAATGGACCCGGTCTGCTGCTGACGGAGGTGATGTCAATTCGCGCTCGACTGATTGGCCATCAATGGGTAGCGTGGTGGAATATCTGTCGCGCAAAGAAGCCGATGCGCATCAACGTGGTCTTCCCGATTACATTTACTTGCCGAACAAGCTGGGTGCATTGCAAGGTTATGAACGCACCGGACAACACGCGGGCTGGCTCGGATCGGCATATAACGCATTTGCTACGAACATTCGTAAACGCAACTCGGATGACAATCCTTATTTTCGTGATTGTGTTGATGAGGAACTGGATTTCCGCATTCATGGGTTAGCGACAACGGAAGCAATTTCGTTAGATCGATTGAAAAAACGCAGTAGTTTGCTGAAACAGTTTGATGAAGCCAACAGGGCGTTTCATGAAGATCAGGTCTACGAGAATTACAGCCGGATCCAGCAGCGCGCCCTTTCGCTGGTGACGTCAGAGGAAATGCGGTTGGCCTTCGACATTAAACAGGAATCGGCTGCGATGCGTGATCGTTATGGTCGGCACTTATTCGGTCAATCGGCTTTGATGGGTCGGCGCATGGTAGAAGCGGGCGCCCGGTTTGTCACAGTTTGCTGGGATGCCCCCGATGGTTACAGTTGGGATTCTCATCGCAGTTCTCATCACCTGGAAAAACATCTGCTTCCCGGTTTTGATCAGACGTATGCGGCGTTGATTTCCGATTTGGAAGAGCGTGGTTTGCTTGATGAAACGCTTGTCGTTGCCGTAGGTGAAATGGGCCGGTCGCCCAAACCGACCAGCATTACCGCGTGGGGCCGTGGTCACTGGTCACACTGTTTTCCCTGCCTGCTTGCCGGAGCAGGCATTCGTGGCGGCATCGTGCATGGGACATCCGATGGGGAAGCCGCTTATCCGCTTGAAAGCCCCGTTAGTCCCGAAGACCTGGCGAAAACAATCTACTGGTCGCTCGGCGTTGATCCCGAGCTCTTTCTAACAGACCAGGAAGACCGCCCGATCCCGATCATCGAAGGCGGACAACCACTCAAGCAGTTATTTGGTTGATTCGTGCTGTTTTCGTGAATTTCGTGCTTCATAACAAGTCCATTGGTACGCAGGAGAATGCGTTGGATACTTGAGTCATCAGTTAAACCACGCGCGAGGTATCCAAATCAAATCACAGTATTTTACTGGACTATGGTCACCGGCTGAGCCAGTCGCCGAAGGGTATTGAAATTCAGACCCGCTTTGTGGATCAGCGGCCTTCTTCTGCCAGTACGCGGGTGAATTTATGGAGCGACCGGACGGCGATGAATGCCGTCGCTGTCAGGGCTACCAGAATGATCCAGAGAGGTTCCAGTATCACCTGTCCGTCAGCCTGCCAGTGTTCCAACAGTTCAAGCACGACAAATCCAACCATGGCTCCCACGAAGGTCAGGTACTCGCGGCGAACTAAAGTCCGTAACGAGAGTTTGAGAGCCGGCTGTTTCCAGTTTTTGAAGTTGGGGATGAACGCAGACGTGCAATCTGCCCATGCGAGAAAGTCTTTCCCGAATTTCTCGCGCAGAAACGCTTCTTCGGTCATCATGATGCGTTCGTAATACAGCCAGAACGTCATAATGTAGAAGGTAACGAACCATCCATTTTGAAAGAACATGATCCAGCCGAGCGCAACAAAGAAGTTGCCTAAATACAGCGGGTGGCGACAGAGCGAATAAACGCCCGTTGTGTTCAGGCTGGTTGCGACCTGCTCTTTTGTATTTCGACCGGAGGTTCCCCTGGGAACGAAACCTGCCACTAACGAGCGGATCAGCAGGCCCAGCCCGGTTACAGCAATGCAAAAGAACACCCATGTTTCATGTACGTCATGTTGTCCGTAGGGCCTCTGGAAGTTGCTCACCACCCACGGTAGCGGCAGCAGCAGAAATGCAGGCAAGTAACTGCGCCAGCGAAAAAGCCACTGCCCACTGGTTTCAAAATGTTTTCTTAGTTCCATGCTATCAGCCCTGCGCTATGATTGGATGTGATTGATTTTCTGACGCCGCCGTCCTTCAAATGAGGCCAAACTCTAACACGAAAGACCTTCAGCAGGATAACGGCGAGATTACAAAGCTGACATGTTCGCCAACACGCGATCGTTGCCATTACATTTTGGATGTAACAGCCCGATCCCTCCGCGACGCCAGTAAACAGGCTGGCGTAACGACTCTAGGGTGAAATGAGATATTCCGATTGATACTACCGATAAGCGGCCTTGTACTAAAGTTTTAGTATTAAGTCAATAGGTGAAAACGGAAGCATAAAGTGAACAGGATGGGGGCAAAGGGATGCCCGTGTTCAAGCCGAATGATCAAAATACTCAGTGGAATAATCACTTCTGGGCCGCCGGTCATCGCAGGCTGGATCACCTTACAAGCGGGGAGCCGCATTTCAGGCTCGGCTCCGTTTCCCGTCCGCGAACCATTTTTTTCGTGAATTTCGTGGTAGCAAAATCAAATCAGAATCAGGTCTCAGTGCCGCACAGGGCCATCGTTCCACCAGATCGAAAACCATTCTGCACGTGTTTTCTGGTCGGTCTCGCGGGGTTCGAAATTTCCGACAGCGAGATCGAGGTCGCCGTCGGCGTCAAAGTCACCTGCTTCGATGACGGCGTGCTGTCCTTTTGAATAATCGAGCGGATGCGCGATGAACTGTCCCGGTTTTGTCTGTTCGTACCAGACGATGGTATTTCGCGGCTGCTGATAATCCCAGGTCATGGTGCAGGCGGCGAGATCGATGTCTCCGTCGCCGTCGAAGTCGCCGTGCGTGGCGGAGTAAGCGCCGGTCAGTGGTGCGATGCTGTGATGTTGAAACGGAAACGAACCTGTGTTTTCCAGCCATTGCAGCGAGTGACTCGGGCGAAGCTCAAAGCTGTCCATCGTATCGCCGTTGGTATAGAGCAGATCGAGGTCGCCATCCTGGTCAAGGTCCACCAGTGAGATGCTGGAAGAACCATAGGCGGGATCGGCTGGCTGATAAATGGTCTCTTTTTGAAAGTGGCCATCGCCCTGATTGAGAAACGCGACAATGATTTCGTGTTCCTGCGAGAACAGCGTGATCACATCCGGCAATCCATCGTGGTTGAGATCGGTGATCAGCGTATGACTGGCACCGTGCCGGTCGTCGAGCGTCTGTAATTCAAACTTCAGATCTGTTTTTGTGGGGGAGACATTTTTCAGATAGAGCAGGCGGCCGGTCTCCCTCCAGCCGAACTCGGCGACGATGAGATCAAGATCGCCGTCTCCGTCGAAGTCGGCTGCGCGGGCATCGGCGACGCGCCCCAGACCGGCCTGCAGAGTGTGCGGCTCGTACTTTTGTGTGTTTTCATCGAACATCAACAGCGTGAGGTTTCCGCGGTCGTGATCTTCGGGGCCAAAACTGCCCAGGTCGGCGATGAGATACTCGTCGCGTTGGTCCTGATTCAAATCGACGCGTTCGATGTGTGCCGGGTGCTTCCGTTTTGCCAGCGATTGAAACACGGGTTTTCCTGCAGGAAACTGCATGCGTCCGACTTCGCCTGAGCCCATGTCGGTGATTAACAGTTCCCCCGCTGCATCGGTGCCAACGATCCAGTTCAAATCAGAAACGCCGGGGAGTTGACCGGCGGCCGGATTGGAAATGTCCTGTTTCCGAAATGCGACGGGGCCGGGCAGGGGATTTGCAGTCTGCGTTGGCAGGTCATGTCGCTCTGGTGCCTGCGCGACGAAATACTGGATGACTTCGGGCATTGGTGGCACGCGCAGTTGTTTGTGCTGTGATCGTTCGTAGTGCGCGTACTCGCGGGGAATCTGCATCCGCCAGGCTTCTTGCGTCAGAATACCCGGCGCGGGGCAGAGGTGACAGTTCCCGCAGAAACTTTGAATCTCGGTGTGAAATTCCTGAAAGCGTGCGTCCGCAGGCAGAGCCTCGTTTTGTGCGGCCGGCGGTTCCTGTTTCTCACACGACAGCGTCAAAATGAGAAACAGGAATAAGCTGAGGCGGGCGTTTCTCACTTGGACTGTTGTTCGAGGATCGGCTTCAATACTTTCTCGAAGGCGGCCGCCTGTCTGAAGAAACCGAGGTCGGTCGGGTGCGAGCCATCGACGGTGTCTTCACTGTCATCGCCGAGTAGCGTGTCCCCTTCCAGATAATACAGGTTGGTGACGCCTTCCTGTTTCAGTTGTTCATACCCTTTACGAAGGGCTTCGCGGCTCGCGCGGTGTCGTTCCTGACTGGCCGGTTTGAGATACGCATTTGAATATGTGCGGTCTTCGACCAGCAGGATCGGTGTTTCCGGATGGGCGGCCCGCAGCGTTTTGACCAGCGGCACGGTCTCTCTGGCAACGACGGGCGCGGTCACATTTGGCAGGCAATCCATGATAAACACGCTTGCATCGAGTTCGGCGATCAGTTTGGCGACCTCCGGTTCCATGCGGCCATTGCCTGAAAATCCGAGGTTGATGACGGGACGATCGAGTCGGCGTCCGAGAATCGCGGTATGTACCATGCCGGTGCGGGAAGCACAGCCTCCCTGCGTGATCGACGTTCCCCAGAAGATCAGCGGTTTGTCTTTGCCCGGCTCGCGGGCCGGCGCTAACCAGAGTTGACTGGTTTCGGGAATGCCGATTTCAACCGACTGCACGCCATTATACAGCGGCAGATACAGAAAATACTCGCGTGTGCCCGCAGGCAGGTCTGAGATCAGACTGACGTTGTTTTCCTGTTTGGATGGTTTACCAACGGCCAGCCAGCGCCATGTACCGGCTTCGGTTTTTACATACAGGTCCAGACCACTCACGCCGGTCGCCGCCATGTGAGGCATTCCCAGTGTCGCAGAGTTCAGTTTCCATTTGGCTTTGATCGTGGTGGCATCGGTCACAAAGCGAACCGCCATGCCTGCGGAATGTTTGCTGAGCGACCAGACAGGGGGACGCACCACGTCTTTGGCTTTGGTGGGGAGACGATCAAAAAAAGTTTCCGTCTCGGTCCAGCCTTTGCCTTCGACACCCAGATTTTTGATGTCGAACCAGTGTGTTTTGTCTTTCTCGTCGACCGTGAATTTCGTGAACGGCTCTTCTGCTGCAGTGAGCGTCGTGTGTGGAGAGATCATCAACAGCAGGGCCGTGAATGTCATTAAGAACGGTCTGTGTTTGAATGTCATGTGATTTCCTGTTGTCGATTCGAAAGCAGTGATAAAAGCAGAACTCAATTTATCTTAACAGCAGAGTTCATGCAAAAGAAAGTTGACTGTGCGGAGGAGAGGCAAAGTTTTCTCAAGTCAACGGATTTAAAAATCCAACTTGTTCAATTGTGCGATGAAGGCCGATAACTCCCGTCCCTGATCGAGAATTTGCTGCTGCTGTTTTTCATTTTTCAGATTGCCTGAATCATCGAATGCTTCGTGGGCACTGCAGATCGTTGTTTGAGTGGGCAGCATGATACATCCCAGGCCTCCCAGAATGGCTCGCAGGTGAACCAGGCCTCTTAAGCCTCCCAGCACGCTGGGGGAGGCACTCATCAGGGAAACGACTTTGCCACGAAAGGCGGGCAGGGAACCGGGGAGATCACCCTCGTCGGCGCGGGTCGCCCAGTCAATCGAATTTTTTAAGACGGCTGTTAACGAGCCGTTGTATTCGGGGGAGGCAATCAGAATGCCGTCGCAGTTCACCAGCAGTTTTTTGAACTCCCTGGCAAATTCATTCTTACCTTCGCTGGCTTCCAGATCTTGATCAAACAGAGGCATGGGAAAATCACGCAGGTCAATCAGTTTCACATCGGCCCCCGTTTCTCTGGCTCCTTCTGCTGCAATGGCGGCCAAACGCTTATTGTAAGAATTTTCACGCGTGCTGCCTGCAAAAACGACTATACGAGGTTGATAACTCATGTTTCACATCCTTTTCCGTATTTGAAGTATCTCTGAAACAGAGCGGAGATCTGTTTGACTGCTTCATTGTTGTGAATCGACGGGGATTTATGAAAGGTAAGAACGCGTTTTTTCCTGTAGTTTTGGGAATTGTTTTCCGTTTTGATCTGCCAGGGAATTGATTCGTTCCCCCTGTTCAAACGAAAAAGGAGTGGATCTGAAAACCGATCCACTCCTTTTTTATTTGTTTTGATTGTGATATCACAGGCGATTCAGAACTCGCCGAGAACCTCACCGTTCGCACGCGTTCCTAAAGCCCGCCAGATATCCAGGGAGATATTTTCGCTGATCGTGCGGACCGAGCCATCTACCAGAGCCGCGTTGACGACGCCGATATGATGACTGCGCGAGGTGATAATTGCGTAAGTGGGAGAGCCAGCGATGCCATTTTTGCCTTCCTGCCAGGAATTGAAGTCGGCATCGTATTCTGTTCCCCCGCTGGTATAAGGCACATAGGTATTGGGATTCAGCGTGACGGTGAAGCCGGTGTGATGCACGCGGCCGTCGGGCCATTCGGTGTGTCCGGTATCGGTTTTGAAGTCGGTTCCTGATGCGGTGATCGTGGCGGCGGCGGACGCGGTGCCCGGAATTATGGTGCTGGAAGGGCCGCCATTTCTGGTGTAGGGCTGCCAGCCTTTGACTTCCGAGGCCAGCAGGGTATTGCTCGAGCCATCAGTAAATGCTGCTAACGTCAAACTGGCGTTCGGGTAAAAGGCACCGTTGCCGCCGGTCCCATTCGTGGGATTAAACACAAACCAGGTTCCATAATTGAAACCATAATTGGTGGGATACAGTTTTACTTTTCCGCTACCAGGATCACGCACGCGATCACTGTTCGGATCGCTGGGGCAGGCGTAAACGGGAATCTTCAAGCCATCGATGGCCGTTTGGAAATCCCAGGCGATCGAGAGATCAACGTTGTTATACAGGCTGCCTTGTTCGAGTAACGGCAGGATGCGGCCATGCACGCCCCACGAACCATTATTACCGGTGGCAGACACGGACAGATCAACGCTCGCGCCGGGGGGCAGATAGCGGTAGCTGCTGGCATAATTATGCACGGCCAGTCCCAGTTGTTTCAGATGATTTTTACATTGCGTTCTGCGCGCTGCCTCGCGTGCCTGCTGGACGGCGGGCAGGAGCAGGGCGATGAGAATTGCGATGATGGCGATCACCACCAGCAATTCAATGAGTGTAAATCCACGTTTGTTGCGCATCAAAGAGTTCCGTTGTCGGGTTGAGCATATTTTTCAGAGGTAATTCTAGCTGAGATAAGGGCAAAATGTGTACCAAAGTGAAGGTTATCAAGGGGTTGTCGAGATTTTCGGCGATTCAGGTTCCGTTTATAACGAATTCGGATACGAAATGGGTCACCAACCGGGGAACAGCGCCTGGCAAGTGTCAGTAAAATAGACTGAAGCGCTGAAATCTGCGACAGCCAGTTCGTCTGAATTTGCAGGAGCACTTCTTTGTCGCGTTTGGGGGGCACTTTGAATTATCATACTCAATGAGGGTCCGCCCTGAATTTTTCAAAGACGATCACAGGCATCCCCGCCCGGCTCCCACTTAAGTAACAGAAAGCAGTCCGAACTATGCGCTGGCCGTTGAGGTACCAGATTCTCATTCCGATGGTGGGAATCATGGTTTGCGCGATTGTCAGCGTGACGTTATGGCACGCCTATCTTTCGACCACTCAGATCAAGTTGCAGATTCGTGATCAGTTTCGGCAAATCGCGCATACGTTGAACGATGCCACGTTTCCTTTAACGGCGGCGGTTTTAAATCAGACCAAAGGCCTCTCGGGGGCCGATTTTGTGCTCGTCGATCAGAACGGCGAGATTCTGTCGTCGACCCGTCCTGATTTTGTGCCGCAGAAGATGACGCAGGAACCTCCCGAGTGGAACTCGCTGCAGATTTCCGATGTGATTCAAACAGGCGATGCACATTTTTTTCGCGCCGTCGTGAAGATTCAGCAACGTGCCCGCACACCGGATCTACGCTATCTGTATATTTATTATCCGGTGAAAGAATATCGGGAAGCGTTGTCGAATGCCATTTATCCTTCTCTGCTGGCCGGCAGCATTGCGCTGGTTGTGGTGGCTTTTTTAGCGACGGTGATTGCCGCACGAGTCACGCGGCCTTTGCAGCGGCTGGACAGAAAGGTAGCGCAGATTGCTCACGGGAATTTCCAGCCCATGGTGCAGCCGGTCCGCAATGATGAGATTCGTGATTTAAGTATTTCGATCAATCAGATGGCGGGGCTGTTAGGCGATTATGAAGATGAAATCAAACGCAGCGAGCGGTTGAAGACGCTGGGACAACTGCGGGGGGCGATCGCGCATCAGTTGCGCAATGCCGTCACCGGCTGTCGCATCGCCCTCGATCTGCATCTGCGAAAAAATCCGGAGAGCCAGCAGGATGAAACGTTGCAGGTGGCCAATCGTCAGTTGTGTCTGATCGAACAATATCTGCAGAGTTTTCTGGAGAATAAAGGGGGGCACTTCTCCAGTTTCACGCCCGTCTGTCTGAGTGAGATTGTTTGTAGAGTAGTCAGTCTGGTCATGCCGACCGCGCGGCACTTTGGAATCGAACTGGAACAGACGGAAGTGGCAGACGCCATCACGATTCAGGGAGATGCCGAATCGCTTCAGCAGCTGATTTCCAATCTGATTTTGAACGCCATTGAAGCTGCGGTTCCGGTGGAGTCGGACCAGAGTACAAAACCAGCCGATGTGGGTCGGGTCAGGATCAGGCTATTTCAAAGCAGTCCGGAGTCTGTTACTTTGGAAGTGCAGGATACAGGCCCTGGTCCGGAGCCGACGATTGTTAATAAAATGTTTGAACCCCTGGTGACAGCCAAAAAAGATGGCACCGGCCTGGGTTTATTTGTGGCCAGCGAGATCGTGAAAAATCATGCCGGGCAGATTCGCTGGGAGCGGCGGGATCAGCAGACGTGTTTTATCGTCGAGTTGCCTCTGATGAATGTGGAGAATACGCGTGTCGAAATTACTGATCGTGGATGATGAAGAATCCATCTGCTGGGGCTTAAGCCAGCTAGGGGAGAGTCACGGCCATCAGGTCGTGACGGCTTCGACGGCCGAGCAGGCGTTGAGCCTGGCGGAAACAGAGCGGCCGGACGTGGTTGTGATGGATGTCCGCCTGCCCGGTATGGACGGGTTGACTGCGATGCAGGGACTCTACGATCGGATTGGTCCGGTGCCTGTGATCGTGATTACCGCATATGGTGATCTGCAGACGGCCGTCGAAGCGGTTCGCAAAGGGGCCTTCGATTATATCGTCAAACCGTTCGATTTGAATCAGATGGAACAGGTGCTGGAGAAAGCCGTCAATGAATCGCGACGCGAGGAACTGATACCGGGCGAACCCCGGCAGTTGGAAGGTCTGGTGGGTTCCACGCCGGAAATGCAAAACGTATTCAAGTCGATTGCGCTGGTCGCCGGCTCGGAGGCGAGCGTGCTGCTGTCCGGTGAAAGTGGCACGGGTAAGGAACTGGCGGCGCAGGCCATTCACCGTTTCAGTGAACGATGTTCGGGGCCTTTCGTGGCGGTGAATATTGCGTCCCTCAGCGAAAATCTGGCAGAGAGTGAACTGTTTGGCCACGCGCAGGGCGCTTTCACGGGGGCCGAAACGGCGCGGGTCGGTTTTCTGGAACAGGCCGATCAGGGGACACTGTTTCTGGATGAAGTCGCCGACATCCCGCTGTCGATTCAGATCAAACTGTTGAGAGCCCTGGAAGAAGGGGAAGTGTTACCCGTTGGTTCGAACAAGCGGATCAAAACCAGTTTTCGCGTGATCGCCGCCACGCATCGCAATCTGGAAGCGTTAATCAAACAGGGGAAATTTCGACACGATCTCTATTTTCGCTTGTGTACGTTTCAGATTGAAATTCCCCCGTTACGAAAGCGGGTGGGCGATATCCGCGTGCTGGCGGAATTTTTTCTGGAGCGGTTTGTGGATCGTCAGACAGGCATGCGGCATCGGCTGACATCGGAGACGATTACCGAACTGGAGCGACGGCCGTGGTATGGCAACGTGCGCGAGCTGCGAAATTCGATTGAACATGCGGCGTTGCGGGCACGCGGGGGAACGATTCTGCCCGAAGATTTGCCGGCTGCGGTTTCCAAATCGTTTCTGGGAATGGATGAGTCCGATACGGACGCTGATGCACAGATTGCCGCATTGCTCAAGCAGTGGGCCGAACAGCAGCTTGTCGATCCGGAACAGGCGGCGAATATTTATGAGAAACTGCTGGCGCTGATTGAACCGCCGGTGATGGAAGTCGCTTTGGAGAAATTTCACGGGCAATGTGCGCCGGCGGCGCGCTGTCTGGGCCTGCATCGGACCACACTGAGTAAGAAACTGAAACAATACGGAATTGAGAACAGTTGAAACGATTTTCTGAGGGGATTCAACATGAGACCAATGGCGCGCTGCATTTTGATGTTGATGTTCACTTTGACGGCTCTCGGGAGCACGCTGGTTTTCGCTGCGGAGAAAACAAAACAAAAGCCGTTGAACTTCGTATTCATTCTCGTGGATGATCTCGGTTATATGGACGTGGGCTGTAATAATCCGGACACATTCTATGAGACGCCGCATATCGATCAGCTGGCGAAAACGGGCATGCGGTTCACGAACGGTTACGCTGCCAATCCGGTGTGCAGCCCCACTCGATACAGCATCATGACCGGAAAATATCCGACGCGCGTGGATGCGACCAACTTCTTTTCCGGCGAACTGGCCGGTAAATTTCTGCCCGCACCGCTGAATGACAAGATGCCTTTAAGTGAAGTCACCATCGCGGAAGCATTGAAAGAACACGGTTACTCTACTTTTTTTGCCGGTAAGTGGCATCTGGGACCGACGGAAGAATTCTGGCCGGAAAAGCAGGGCTTCGATGTGAACCGTGGTGGCTGGCATCGCGGCGGCCCTTATGGCGGTAAAAAATATTTCTCTCCGTATGGAAATCCTCGTTTGACCGATGGACCCGAGGGAGAACATCTGCCCGACCGACTGGCGCGCGAGACGGCGAAGTTCATTGACGAACATCGAGAGCAACCCTTCTTCGCTTATCTGGCCTTTTATTCGGTGCATACCCCGTTGATGGGGCCGAGCCCGCTCGTCGCCAAGTATCAGGCAAAAGCGAAACGATTAGGGCTGACGGGGCAGGAAGAATTTGCCGAGGAAGAGCAGGTGTTTGACGTTGATGAAAAGCGACGCGTGCGGATTCTGCAGAACCACGCCGTTTATGCGGCGATGGTGGAATCAATGGACGCCGCGGTAGGCAAGGTACTCGCGCAACTGGAAAAATCAGGGCTGGCTGAAAACACGGTGGTCATGCTGACCGCCGATAATGGCGGGTTGAGTACGTCCGAAGGCTCTCCCACATCAAATCTTCCCTTGCGGGGCGGGAAAGGCTGGCTGTATGAAGGGGGCATTCGCGAAGTCTTTCTGATTCGCTGGCCGGGAGGCACGCAGCCGGGCAGTACTTGTGATGAACCGGTTATCACAACCGATTTTTATCCGACGATCCTCGATCTGGCGGGGCTGCCTCTGAAGCCGGAACAACATCTGGACGGCGTCAGTCTGAAACCATTTTTGCAGGGTGAGGAACCGCTGAAACGCGAGGCCTTATATTGGCATTATCCGCATTACTCCAATCAGGGAGGCATCCCCGGCGGTGCGATTCGCATGGATGACTGGAAACTGATTGAGCGTTTCGAAGACGGAAGCACTCGACTTTACAATTTGAAAACAGACCTGGGAGAGCAGACTGACCTGACTGCAAAGCATCCGGAGCGTGTGGCTGCGATGCGTCAGCAACTGCATGCCTGGTATCAGGAAACTGATGCGAAGTTTTTACGCGCGAAACCCGAGGGACCGGAGCCCTGGCAACCAGGGAAATGAACGAACATAAGCAGAGGAAAAACAAGTTCGGCGTAAAATGTGTGTCCTGACTTTGCTGGTCGAGGCTGCTTCACGAAAAATTAAAAATTGATTTTGCTCACCTGGAAATAATTGCCAGTCAATCCTTTCATTTTCCTGTGATCTGTTATAATCCCAGATAGCAATTGGATTTGTGATGAATTATCGTTTCCGATAAATCACCAGGAATCTGCAGATCCCCGATCAACCTCTATTGATGATTGAGAAATCGTATGGCGCAATCCATGTTGCCGGAACAGAGTGAAAAATATTCCGACATGTTGAGCCTGTTGCGGAATAATTTGAGCAGCGTGATCCGGGGAAAATCAGAGAGCATCGATATGATGATGGTGGCTTTGCTGTGCAGCGGGTCAGTGTTGATGGAAGATGTTCCCGGCACCGGCAAGACCACGCTCGCGAAAGCACTGGCACGCTCCCTGGATGTTCCCTTCAATCGGGTTCAGTTTACACCCGACCTGCTGCCGACCGATATTCTGGGGTCGTCCATCTATAATCCCGTTGATGGAACCTTTCATTTTCGGAAAGGGCCGGTGTTTTGTAACATTCTGCTGGCCGATGAAATCAACCGTGCCTCGCCCCGCACACAGTCTGCTTTACTGGAAGCCATGAGTGAATCGCAGGCAACCATTGAAGGCGTACGCTATATTCTACCGGCCCCGTTTTTTGTCCTGGCAACACAGAATCCGGTGGACTTTCATGGCACTTATCCCTTGCCGGAAGCACAACTGGATCGTTTTCTGATTCACCTGCAGCTGGGTTACCCTGATGCAGAAAATGAAATTGAAATTCTGTTCGCGCAATCGACCGAACATCCGGTAGACCATCTGGAACGGGTTCTCAATCATGAAGAAGTTCTGCAGATGCAGGGAGAGGTCAAAACCGTGCACGTTGATCACAGCGTGGCCCGCTATATGATCGCTCTGGTCCAGGCGACGCGCGATGATCCCCGGCTGAAGCTGGGAGTCAGTCCCCGCGGCTCGCTCATGCTGTTTCGGGCTTCGCAGGCCATCGCGTTCCTGAAAGGCCGAAATTATGTGCTGCCGGACGATGTCCAGCATATGGCCGATTATGTTTTAGCGCACCGGTTGATTTTAACGTCAAAAGCAAAGTACAGCAGTATTACCAAGATGGATGTGGTATCCGATATCGTTCAAAAAGTGAAAGTGCCCAATTAGTATTTTGCTGACGGGAAGTGACTGGAATGATCTTTTCAGCTCATTAATTTAGAAGTGTTGAATCCGTAATGCATGTCTCGGAATACGATCCCTATTCGCCGACGATCAGAAAAAAAGATTCGTTTACGAATCGTCTGCTGCTGGTGCGAATGCACAAGCATTACTGGTATTATCGTGTGACGTATCCGGGAAAAATACTGCTGTTCGGATTCTTCTTATCGGGCATCGGTACGATTTCGGTTTCCGTTCCCATCTACAATCTGTTCAGCGTGCTGATGGCGTTAATTCTGGTCGACGGCATTGTTTCCTGGATTTTTCGACCCCGGTGTGATCTGAAAGGCGATTTTCCCGCACAGACAACCGCCGGTCAGCCGGCGGTCGGTCACTTCACGGTGACCAATCGGGGCTGGCTGCCGATTTATGACATGGCGGTCGCCTTTCGCTGGCTGGAGAAACCACTGTCACAGATCGATCGGGATGATACCCTGGAATGTCTGTCACGCGGAGAGTCCGTTGATCTGACGGTGACCATCGATGCGCCGCAACGAGGTTTTTATGCGCTTCCCAAACTGGGCGTGCATACGTTGTTTCCTTTTCATCTCAACCGTTCCGGCAGTGCCGCGTTGCCTGGAAAATCGCTGCTGGTTCTGCCCGCCTTTCATCAGCTGACGAGTGTTGATTTACCGGTGGGCAGTAAATTCCAACCGGGGGGCATCGCTCTGACTTCCAATGTGGGCGAATCTCCGGAGTACGTAGGGAATCGGGAATATGTTCCCGGCGAACCGGCCCGCAGGCTCGATTTTCGGTCCTGGGCGCGGCTGGGCAAACCGGTTGTGCGGGAGTATCAGGAAGAGTATTACTGCCGCATTGCCTTGATTTTAGATACCTATATGCCCGCCGATCGCTGGCTGACACGCAATCTGAAATCGATCAGCCAGCGTTATTTTCCCAAAACGGAAAATACGCAATCCATGAATGTGCTGGAAGCGGGTATCAGTTTGACGGCTTCGATCGCCGACGCTTTGTCGCGCGGAGAATACCTGATTGACCTGTTCGCAGCCGGCCCGGAACTGTATGTGTTTCGGGCGGGACGGCATACCGCGCACTTCGACAATGTTCTGGAAATTCTGTCCTGCGTGGATCGTTGTCCCGATGATCCCTTCGAGACAATCGGACCGGCTGTATTTGAGGAATTGTCCAACGTCTCGACAGCGGTCTGTATTTTTCTCGACTGGGATGAACAACGGGAAAAAATGGCACGCGCCGTTCTGGATTCGGGATCGAGTCTGAAAATGATCATCATCCATGATGGCGCGACGACAATGCCTTATAATTCCGCTGAATTCGGTCACGCGTATCATTTTACGACCGACGATATTGTAAAAGGGAAGGTGGAATCAATATGAATGCGCAGCGTACCATTGCGTTCATTTTGATCAGCCTGGAGAGTGCCGCCTTTGGTATCCTGTCGGACACCCTCTTTTTCTCTTCCGCGATCATCCTGCTGGCTACGTTATCGTACGTGCCGATATTGCGATATCCATTTTCAAGCCGTCAGGTGTTCTGGATCACCAGTGTGCTCGCGATTCTGTTCATGATCAAATACATGCTTTATCGGCATGAGTTCACACTGGATCGAATGGCAATTCGAACTCCACTGGCATTTGCAGCCGCACAGTTTGTGATGACCGTGCAGCTGCGCCAGTTTTTTGACAGCCAGTATGATCGCTTCCTGCCGAATTCTTTTCCTTTACTTGGGATCGGCGCATTTATTCTCACGGGAGATATTCTGGTGTATGGTTCTAAAGGCCTGCAGTACCAGATTTTAGTTTTCAGCTATATTCTGTTGACCGGTGTGTATTATCAACTGGGCCACGCGGTACGTTTACCACAGCAAAAAGAGAAACGGAAGTGGTCTGTTTATCTGATACGCGCCAATATTTTTGCTGTGGTCTGGTTGTTAGGCTGGTTGACGGCGACGGGCCTGGATCGCTACGAACGCGAGCTGGATCAACTCTATTACCGCCTGATTGAACCGCGTACGACGGGAATTACATCTCGCGCCGGATTCTCTACGATTTCAAAGCTGGGCAGTTTGACGAATCAGTTTGACTCGAGTGCGCAACACGTGAAATTACGCGTCAAATCGACCGATGAACCAGGTTACCTGCGCGGTCGGGCGTTCGTGCAGTTCTTTAACTCGGAATGGCATTCTGATATCGGAACTCACAACGCGGCCATCACCGCCGCGCCGCCTGCAGGAGTCAAAAATGTCATACTTCCAGAAGGAACCTGGTTCCAGATGGGGGAGGCAAACTCTACTGACTGGATTGAATATGAAATCTGGTCCGAGCCGTCCGAGCATGTTTTTGCCCCCTTGAATACGCCTCTGGTGCATGCGGTGGCTCACAACCTGCAGTTTGACAGCCAGGATATTTTGACATCACGTTCGCTGGAAGGCGGATTCCCTTACGCGCTGTTCCTGCCGCGCCAACAGCTGCCCCCTCGTCCTGCATCAGAATTGGCATTACAGAGGTTGCTGCAGCTTCCTTTCGACATTTCTCCGCAGGTGGAACTGCTGGCCCGGCAGATATTTGACGGCTGTAAAACGTCTGCTGAAAAGATCGACCGCATTCAAAAGTATTTTCCGGATCACTATCAATATGAGCTGGGAATTTCCGTGCCTGCCGGACAAGATCCGATTACCTATTTTCTGCTGGAAAAACCGAATGCCCATTGCGAATATTTCGCATCGGGAACCGCCCTGTTATTGAGACTGGCAGGAGTTCCCTGTCGTTATATTACAGGTTATGTCGTACGCGAAAGGAATCACTACGACCAGTTCTGGGTGGCCCGCAACAGGCACGCACATGCCTGGGTCGAAGCCTGGGATGAGCAGCGGGGCTGGGTCACTGTAGAATCCACGCCGCCAGCCGGACAGCCCGACTATGCTGCACCCGGCCCGGTCAGACAGTATTGGGAATCTTTTATCGGTCAATTTTCCCGCCTGAAAACCGCCTTACAGCAGGGGCAGTGGATTCTGGCATTATCCGAGGCACAGTTACCTTTAGCACTGTTGATTTGCGGTGTGGGGTTCTGGTTCGGGCTGAAGTGGGGCTTTCGTCTCTGCCGAAAACGATTACAGGAGCGGGCCGCCTTTCGGGCAGATCCGGTTCACATTCAGGAACTGCATCTGCTGCTGAAGCAGATGGATCGTCTGTTGAGAAAATATCAGCTCGTGCGGCAACCGGGTGAAACTTTGATGCAGTTTTCCAGACGCATTCAAAGTCAAAGCATTTCCGACTGGTATCGAACCTATGCCGACAGTCGTTTCATGCCGGAAGGCGCAGCCACACAGGAGCTAATTGTTCAGTTAAAACAGCAGTTGCTGGAATTTCGCAAGCAGAAATCTCCCCTGTAAGACTTCGATCGGCAAATTTTGCATGAAAAAAGGGCTTGGCAGGCAAACGCGGTCTGACTAGAATCCGTGCCTCATCTCTCACTTCTCTCCACAAACACTTCTTTTTGTATCTACGATTTTGAAAAGACGAGTAGTCTCTTCGCGTTCTTTGTCTGCGCGCCTGCTTGTCGAACACTAGAAAATTGAACGGGATTCTCTCAATGAAAGTTCTCTCCAAAGCACTCCTCATAGTGATCATTCCCTGCATTTCCCTGATTGCTTCCGGCTGTGATCTGCTGCCGCATGCGCTGCAACCCGATCAGTGGAAAAAGCTGAACCGTGGCCCGGCTCCACGCCAGGACACCTATTTTTCCGTTCCCGATTACATTCCGGAACTGGATCAGAAAGCGCGACCTGTGAGCAATGATTAAACGATTCAGGCTGATTACTTAGTATCAACTTTCGGTTTGATTCCTTTGCGGGACGGTTTGGGAAAAGTCTGGCGGTCCAGAACCGCATTCTTCAGGCTTTTCAGTTCAACCGTCATGGCGCCAGAGGTCCGTTCAAAAGTCAGCAGCAGATAACTGTCCTTGCCTGCCAGAAACTTTGAGTGAGGGTCGGCGTACTGCGTGCCCGTTCCACTGAGCGCAGTGTTGTAACAGGTCAGCCCGTCTACCTCTGCCCGCTCGGCGAAATAACCGAAGCCCGTGACGCAGATTGTTCCTCTGCGGAACAACGTCTGCCAGGCGCCCCCCAGTTGACTCCGCATCGTGGCATTCCGCTCGTTGTACAGGGTGACAATCTGACCGGGGGCATTTTCTGTGATGGTTTGATACCAGCGGTATTGCGCCGAATCCCGGTCGAACGGGTGGCAGGTTTGCCAGGTGTTGCCGAAGTCCGAGATGTGATTGAAGTCGAGGCCGATGAATCGCACGTCAAACCCGGGGACATCAAAGTACCATTTCCATTCGTCATCGGGCAGTTCGAAAAAACGACGAAACGCGGTGGCTTCAACGTCATATACCGCATGCGCGGGAGGTGTTTTGCCACGGGGATGGATTTCCCGGTCATGATTTCCCAGAATCGGCATGAAAGGTGTCGAACGGAATAATTCCGGATAGGCGTCAATTAATTTGACGTAAGGTTTGATACACGCAGGCTGCCCCGGTCCGCATGTCTGCCAGAGATTGTTGATGTTATCTCCCGCCGTCAACAACAGGTGTACGTCTTCTTTGATCAGACTGGATAAGTCAGGCAAAGACTGCCAGTCGGCAACAATCGCGACGCGGAGGCTCTCAGTGGGATAGGCTTTGAACGTGTGGATCGCGGACTGCTGGTTTCCCGTTTTTACCGCGTAGTGATAGAGTGTGTCTCGTTCTGCTAAGGGAATTTCGACATGATGCAGCGTTGTGTTTTCATCAATTCTTTTCGTTTCCATTGTCTCTGGTGATAAACCATAACGCACCACGGAATCACCGGGTTGTTCGGTCAGCCAGTTGACGACAATTTTGTCGGGTCGATTGGTTTTGTGTGTCAGCCAGATGCGTTGAATTTCTGCTGCAGAGACAATCGTCGGCAGCAGGTTGATACAGAGAAAAAAGAGCAGAAATTTCATAGGATATGGCTCGCATGAAGTTCGTATTCAATATTGGTATCGGCATTCAGACGGTGGTAATAGTATGATGATTCACTCACTGGTTGTGAATCATCAGATCAGCACTCAAATCCAAGAAGTGAGAGAACGGCTCGATAATGACAGTTCTTGCGAATGCCAGTTTTCAGAACCGGTAAAAAGCAAGGGAGCCGAAACTGTGTCGGCTCCCTTGCTTTATGATAGTCTGTTGCTGAGTGGTCTGAAGGAATCAGACTTTGGGTTCCCAGCCTGGTTCGTATTCCCGCGTCCATAAGGCCATGGCGGCTTTGTCATTCTGAATGTGACCATTGGTCGGGTCACAGGTCAGCGTGCGGCCGGTGCGGTGTGCGATGTTACCAATGTGGCAGAGCAGTGTGCTCTTGTGTCCAATTTCAATTTCGGCATTCAGATTGAGCGGTTCATTGTTGCGGATGGCGTCAATGAAGTTTTGAGTGTGTTCGCTCATGCCTTGATTGCCGTCCACTTTTTCGATCTCTTTATCCTTGGCGTCCAGAATCCGGTATCCTCCTGAAATACCAAGGATCAAAGTCCCGTTGCTGCCGAAGAAGGTCACAAAGTCATTCTTATGACGGTTGCAACTGGTTCCCTGCCAGGTGATCTGTTTGCCACCGTCAAATTCGTAAGCAACCACTTGTGTATCCGGGGTTTGCTGATCATCGACGAAGGCATAACGACCGCCACTCGAAACGACCCGTGTCGGATAATCCACGCCCAGGCCCCAGCGGCAGAGATCGAGCGAATGCACGCCGTTGTTGCCGAGTTCTCCGTTGCCATAATTCCAGAACCAGTGCCAGTTATAATGAATCACGTTATCCGTATATTTTTGACGGGGCGCTGGTCCCTGCCAGAGATCATAGTTCAGTTCCGGGGGAACGGCGGCTGGTTTGCCGGTGCCGATGGAACCGCGGGCACTTTCATAAAACGCGCGTGCGAGATAGACATCGCCGATAGCGCCTTCTTTGAGTTTCTGAATCCCTTCCATAATCGACTGGCTGCTGCGTCGCTGGCTGCCCATCTGGACGGCCCGTTTATTTTTGCGAGCCGCTTCCACCATCATTTCGCCTTCTTTGGGATTATGGCTGCAGGGTTTTTCGACATAAACATGTTTGCCAGCCGAACAAGCCAGAATGGTTGCCGGTGAATGCCAGTGGTTGGGGGGGGCGACGATCAGCGCATCGACTTCTTTGTCATCCAGAATTTTGCGAAAATCGCCGATCGGTTGAGGAGCCTTTTCGGTGGCTTTCTCAACGGTTTTGACGGCGTTCGCCAGTCGTGTATCGTCTGTATCGCAGACATATTTGATTTCGACTCCGTCCAGCGCACCAAAGGTTTTGGCCAAAGCGAGACCGCGCTGCATCCCCATGATTCCAATGGTTACTTTTTTGCTGGGGGCTTTACTGGCGGCTGAGAGGATTGCCGGTGCAGCAATACCGGCGGCGGTCATGGCCGCTGTTTGACCTAGGAACGTGCGACGACTGACAGAATCGGACATTGTCTGGTTCTCCATATGACAGGGGAGTAAAGGCAAGGCGGGATGAAGCATAAAACAAACCCCATTCTATCCGCTTTTGAGAGCAATGAACACGGTAAAAACCGGCGCGACATCAATTTATAAGAAAAACTAAGAATGTCGGCCCTATCGATTCTGCGAACGCGAACCGGCGGTGATCCCGCTTATGCTTTTCTGATATAATGGGCCGCAAAACTGCGGATCTCCTGCCCATTCAGGACGTGGAACATCCGCAATTGCTGCAGGGTCTCCTGGCTGAAACGGCCGATGGGAACATGGATCAGTTTTTTCTGGTAGCGTTTTGCCAGACGACGCCAGCCGACACCGGGCGGCGCATCGCTGAGCAGGGCGATGTGAGTTTCTTCGCTGTAATGGCAGGCAGCGACCAGCAGGCGTTCTTCGAGCGTATCGACAAAATCAAACTGGGGCTCATTCCAGATGTCATAAATCGGGCGTGGCGGAAACAGGAACAGCGCGCCTCCATAACTGGACATTCCGATGCCCGGCCCGACCATCTCCTTGCGATAATCGGTGGCAAAAAATGCCAGCGTCGATTCGTCCTGATGTTCTGCATGCCAGGTGACGCGGTACGGGTAATCGCGAGGGTCTGCGGGAGAGTCGAACAGCATGAGTACGCAATCCAGCCGTCCTCTGCTGGGGGGGAGCACTTTGACGTGGATTTCGCCGGTATGCCAGTTCCGCAACGTCTCGCGCAGATCGAGTCCGTCCTTCATGCTCGTGGTGAATTTTTCGGTGCGGGCGAGATCGACTCCCAGCAGTGACAGTGCATGGTCTTTCACACTGGTGCGAAACTTTTCGATGGCAACATCTTCCGGCGGCCAGCTGCATTGTTTATGGGGGTTCCAGTTCATCTCCCATTCATCCTGTTTCGGCCGGGGAGGTTTGGGGATTAGTTTGCAACTCCTCCAGGAAATGGGATTACCGGGCAGGCGATTGCTCAACTCAACCGTCGTACCGTCGGGAAGCTGTGCCTGTTCGATTCCGAAGCTGAGTTTATCGAACGGCAGCAAATGCACATACGGGTATTCGCGTGCTGTTTCGGCAACTTGAATGGCAAACTGATCGCCGGCAACCTGCTGGGCCGCTTTGACCAGCGTATACAGGTCGGGGGTCATACGACGTTCGATGAGAGATAAGTTGCGTACATAGCGAAAATAAACCGATAGGGTTTTCGGCGTAATTTTTCGACCCCGCGATTTTAATTCAATGCGATACCGGTCCCGGGCAGTCAACGCGAGTTCCTTGATTCCGTCGATAGACAGATTTTCATCGTCGCCCAGTTCGCAGCGCGCCGCTTCATACAGGCCTGTGATATAGGGAAGTTCGCCGAGCATAAATAACAGCGTTTCGGTATCAGCGGCGTAAATCGTTGTTTCGTTGACGGCTTCATCTTCGACTTCCAGCGGCAGCTGATCGAAGTAGGCGTCGTGAATCCACGGCCAGTCGGAAAGCGAGCAGACGAGCAGGATCGACTTGTATTTTTTTTCCAGTTCACGCAGACGGTGCGCCATCACCTTGCAGCGGTCCAGCGGTTGCCCTTCCGGTAATTTTTTCAGTGCCGGCAAGACCGCGGCAGAAAATTTTGCGAGAGGTACTTTCTTCAGTGCATACGGATCGGGTAAAGAGGCGGAAAGACTTTCAAAGCGTTGTGTTTCCAGATCGATAAAATGGCGATCGATGCGTTCCATCATGGCGATGCGAAGGGCCGCGACTACGCCCTGGCAGGGATCGATGGGAACATAACTGAAGATGCGTTGAATCTCCTCGTCATCCTCTTCATCGTCCGTTTCTTCCCACGGGGCAGCACTGGTAATCGGAGGTTCTTCCTGCAGGACAGCGGTAATGCTGGGCAGAAACGAAATGGCCCGTTCGACGTTGCTTTGAAACGAGGCCGGCAGGGGGACGGCCAGGCAGTCAAACTGATTGGTTAACATCACGCGACGGACTTCAATCGCAAAATCGCCGCTGCCGTGAATCAGAGGCAGCACGGAAATGCGCGGGCTGATTTTCAAAAAACTGGAATGAGGGTCTGTCATGATAAAAGCATCCAGTTTCCTGCTGCAGAGAATGTCAACCTGCCTGGTTCATCAGGGAAGTTAACTTGACCAGGTCCAGTCTGTTGTATTTTTTAAATTGACAACACACTCTTCAGGCCATTCTCCCTGATACAATTTCACGATGTTCTGAGCCGCCATGGCATATGCGTCACGGTGCGATTCCTGATCCAGTCCGCCTGAATGACAACTCAACAATACATTTTCCAGCTTGATCAGCGGGCTTTCAACAGCTAAAGGCTCTTTTTTGAAAACATCCAGGCCGGCACCGCGTAAATGCCCGGATTCCAACGCTGCCACGAGGGCGTTTTCGTCGACCAGGCCTCCCCGCGCGGTATTAATCAGCACGGAACCAGGTTTCATTTTTGCCAGTGTGTCTTTGTTAATGATGTCGCGCGTGTCGGGGGTGACTGGCAGATGCAGTGTGACATAATCCGACTGTTTCAGCAGTTCGTCCAGCGTGACGAGTTTGATCTGATGTTTCACGGCGAACGATTTATTGGGACAGGGATCGTAGGCCAGAACGTGCATGCCCATCCCGATGGCTCGCGTTGCGACTGCCTGACCGATACGGCCCATACCCATGATGCCAATCGTGCTGCCCCAGACGCGCGGGGTTAAATGCCATTCCCATTTTCCACGACGGACCGCCTGGTCTTGTGAACGCGACAGGCGGGCAATTCCCATAATCATGGCAAAAGCCTGTTCTGCTACCGAGTGATGATTGACGCCCGGTGTAATCGTCACCACTTTTCCCAGGTCATCGCAGGCTGCTAAATCAACAGCGTCATAACCGACACCATAGCGTGAAATCACTTTCAGGTCCGGCAGTTGTTCGAGAACTTCTCTCGTATATGGCTCGGCACCAGCAATGACGGCTTCGTAACCCTGCACCTGTTCTACGACGCGGTGTGGTTCTTTCCGTAAATCAACGTCTGCAGGCACCGTGGCCACTTCAAATCCACCTGCTTGCAGAATTTCAAAATGCGGGCCAAAGTCACACATTTTCGCAGTACAAAATGTACGAGGCATGATCGGAATTTTTCTATCGTTACAGTGCTGGGAGACGAGTTAACCTGTACTGCTACTCTAGCGGAACACCGCATCTGCTGACAACGTTCGCAAGGCGAAAAAACAAAATGCCGTCGATTCCTTATTTCAGGAAAAAGAAGCGCTCTGCACTTTGCACCGTTTTGGGGTCTTCTTTGCGTAATTTGTCGAGTAACTGCTTGGCTTTTTCTGTGGTTTCGGCATCGGGACCGTCCCCTTTTTTGTTCTTGCCTTTGGATGCGACCAGCAGATAACGCACGATGGCCCGTTTGATGGACGGAATGTTGTAATCTTCGGAGCCGTACATTTCCATCAGGCGGTCCAATACACTCCAGTCGTTCCAGCGGGCAAGGTCTGCGACGACCAGATCCGTCAGTTCCGGGCGGTCCAGCAGGAGCTGCATCGACTGCCGCAGACGTTCTTTGCTGATGCGTTCATCGCCATAGGTCCACATGAACCGCAGGGCCTGCATGGCGGCGTAGGTTTCACTGAAGGCGACATCTTTGGGAACGAACTTCGACTGATCAATTTTATCCAGCCCCTCGGCACCGGTCAGCAGCAGATATCCCGAGATCACGCCATCAATGCCCAGCCGAAAATCTTTGGTAGGCTCATTGATTTTCTTTTCCATGAACGCGATGTCGGCTTCCTGGCCGCACAGGCCCAGCAGCAGACCGTACAGGCCCAGGCGGGTGACGGGGGTTTCAGGGTCGACAATCCATTTCCGAATTTTTTCCCGGGGCAAGTCTTTGGCGAGCGGCGTGATATCTTCGTAAGGGGCATTGGCAAATTCGGCATAAGCGTCGTTCGAAATCATCTGGTCCGGAAATTCCATGAACTTCATGAAGTACCGCAGCCGTTTCGACGTTTTTTCTTCCGGAGCAGGGGCCTGCGAAATGTAGTGGTAGCTCGTTTCGGTGACTTCAATCGGGTCGCCCCAGTCGATGCTGGTGCCTTTGGTGCCGAGCAGTAAAAACAGGTTTCCCTTTTTACCGGGACGATGGCGATTGATGGTAATCTGTTCGCCGACTTTCAGTTTGTCTTTGTCCGACTGACGAATGATCTCTTTGACTTCAAAGACCGTTTTTCCCGCTTTTTCCAGCGTCCCTTTTTCCGCTTCCGTCCACTGGACGAGGACGGCGACATCCGACTGCGAGAGTTGCTCGGTTAAGGTCAGCGACGGAGCCGAACAGAACGGACAGGCTCTGGCATCAAGTGACTGTGACATCACGAGCAGGCCGCAGAGCAGTCCCAGGAACAAACGGTTTTTGCTGTATTTTTTGAAACGATTCATTTGCCGAACCCCGTGGCGATTGAAAAACTGTTTTGTAAAAACGAAATCGGTTGGTCTAAGTTAAAGTCTGTTATTATTTATCGATCACGATGGCGTCGTCAATCAGATAGATCCGCTGCAGTTCGCCATCAATGGTTTCGGCTTTGATATGGAAGACGCCGACGACGTCAAACGGGCGATTAAGAATATAATCGGCCGTCACTCCGTCCCGCATCACCACCGGAAACAGGTCATAAATCTTCGGGTTTTTGCCGAAGCAGCAGATCTGGTTATCGCGGGCCAGTTGGAAAAATTCATTGCCCGTCTGCTGGAACGGCGGATACATAAAGCCTCGAATGCGAATCCGCTGGCCATTCAGTTCCTTGAGCCATTGTGGCATCAGTTCCGGTGCCTGGGAAGTGACCGGTTCCATATTCATGACTTTGAGTAAATCAATATCATCATAGTTGATCAGCAATACATTTTCAGGATCTACTTTGCGAAAAGAACGCTCTTTTACGAGTATTTTTACTTCGCGCGGTTCACTGGCGGCGAGTTCTTTTTGCTCCTGCTCCGTCATGGCGCGTTGTTTCGGGTCGGGCTTGCGGGCGACCAGAGCGACTTCATTTTCCAGAGCCCCTGTTGCAGGTTGCTTCGCCGTTTGCGCGGGATCTGTATTTGAAGGCACATTGTCTGCCGTGGTCGGCTGTTGGTTCACTGCGGCAGGTTGCGGCGTTGTGATGGTCTGGTTCAGCGCGGGTTGCTGATTCTGAAGGGCGGCTGGTGTTTTTACGTCGGCAGCGACTTCAGAGGCAGCTACGGTTTCCTGTCCGCTTTGATCAAGCTTGTCGCTGAACTGGCGGTACTCGGTCGGTTCTGACGAAGAGCAGCCGGCTGCTGAAACAGCAAGACTGACCACAGTCAGGAGCAACAAAAAAGTGATTGTCTGGCGGGTGGGATAAAGGTGGGCCTGCACGTGATCAAACTCCTGCTGATCGGGTGGTTGCACCAACTTCTTGACAAAGTTGATAATGGCTCAGACTGTGAATCAATCTGAGCCATTCGGTTAATAAGTTTGTAGTGTGTCTGTCTCTCTGTCAGTCAGGGCACAGAAATTAATAGGCGGTCCTTGCCTGCTCAAAATGTGTTCCCTTCAACTGATAAACGGGCTTCAGTTCACCCGCCTGCGTCGGTGCTTCTGCCTGAAATTCGCCAGCGACGGATACCAGACCAGCGTAAAAATTGGCACTGTGATCGCCTTGCATTTCAACCAGGATCATATCTTTGGCATCAGGTTGTCCGCCGAAGCAGCACTGGCCATTGTCTTTGACCAGAATAAAGCTTTTCAGGTTTTCCGTTTGCCGGGTAGGATACATATAACCTTTGAGGAAAACCTTTTGCTTATCCAGCTTGAGGACCTCGGGATCGACCCTGGTGACTCCGTCTGTCTTGACAAACTCCCTGGCGGCGATATCACTGGCAAAGTTGAGCCGATGGTATCCCTCGGGGACTTCATTCGCATACACGAAAGACTGATAGGAAATTCCGGTGATCAGGAAAAACGTCGACAGCGTAACCGCAGAGAACGCCACCATTTTTCCTCCCAGTTCACCCGCGGATCGTTTGATGCTGAATAAACTGAAGAGTGAAACGACAACTCCGAAAACGGCGATCCCTACTCCGATAATGCCGAACAGCGCGATGAACGAAAACAGCCCCAACACCAGCCCGACGACGGCTGTCGGCGGTACGGGTTTGTACGAAAACTCGTCGTGGACCTCGACGGTATTCTGCAAAGATTGGTTGGATCCATCAAGAACTTGCGACATTTTGCAAGGCCTTTCAAAAATGCAGCGGGAATAAAAAACAATTACGATAAACGATTGTCACTCACGGGTTCCGCACACTTTCTGTTATGGAAGTGCGCTTTTTTCTTCTACTTTCATCATATCATGCTGCAGGAGCCAGAGCACCCCTGAATTCGCACAGAAAGTCAGAGAAACCATCGAAGCGGGACAGTGTGTTGCCAGGTCGGAAATACGACTGGATGACTTTTTTCGGGAACTCACTGAGATAGCTCTGCTTATATAGTATATACGGTGACCGCTTGTTTTTCGTTGAATTATTATCAATCTTAACTATGCGAAATGTCAACGGCAGACATCCACGGGACGCAATAAATCAAATTTGATTGGTTGTCTATTCGTAAGGTGATGTCAAATAGTCACTTATGGGATTAAACTCAAGCAGTTCCCCTCAAGGGGCGTCTTCTGTTTAATTGTTCATTATTTATGGATGATGGACCGCATTGATTCAAAATCCGGGCGCCGATTCAAAAGTGAATTGAACGCCAGCCTGGAAATCAATTATGGACAACAGAACAAAAATCAGTCGCTTAAGGTGCTGGCGACGTCGGTGCGGTAGGCGGTCATTGCCGGGATGAATCCGACCAGAGACGCCAATACCACCAGAACCGGCAGCAGGATCAGTTCCACGGAATTGAAGGCAAACGGGTTAATCAACAGTCCGCTGCGCGCTTCGATAATCGGGGCTGCGATGAAGACCAGACCGTGACCGAGGATGATTCCCAGGATACCGCCGCCGAGACAGAGCAGTACCGATTCGGAAAGAATAATCGAGAACACCGCAGTGCGGCCCGCGCCCAGGGCTCGCATGATGGCGATTTCCCGTTTGCGATCCGACATCGAATTATAAATGCTGACAAAAATACTGACGCCGGAAACAGCAATGATCAACGAGGTCAGCACAATCAACATGGTGCGTATATTGCCCACGATATTGGTCATGAGCCAGCTGATCTGTTGAATCGGATTGACGGCTTGCGCCTGATTGCCTTCTTTCAATTCGGACTGGAACTTGATCGTGGTAAATCCGCGTAAGCGGTCTCCCTTCATCTGGACCAGAATCGCAGTCACTTCTTTCTGGGCATCAGGAACATCATGGTCGTGACCGGAATGATCGTGGCCGCTGTGATCATGATGATCGTGGGCCGCATTATCTTTGATCAGGGCTTTCAGTTTTTCTTCATCGACTTTTTCACCAAAAAATGCGGCTTCCCGGCGGATCGCTTCTTCAAGTGGTTTTTCATGTCCGGAAACCTGATAAAAGCCGCGCAGATTGACGAACACGGTCCGATCATTGGGAGTCCCTGTCGGGGCCAGGATACCTACGATTTTGAATTTTTCATCGTGGACGTGTCCACCTTCTGCGGAGCCATGAATCAGTTGAAATTCATCGCCGATCTTCCAGTTGTTTTGTTTTGCGACCACAGACCCGATGACCGAATCCCAGGTTCCCGGCAGAAACTTTCCGTCGGCGTTGATCCGAAAATGGCGATCGGGAATGTATTCCAGCGCAAAATAGCGCGGAATGGTGCCGACGATGGGAAAGCCCCCTTTTTGTGTGACATCACCAATCGCAAACGGAATCGCTTCTTCGATGCGCGGGTCTTTCTTCAATTCGGTGTAATAGCGATAAGGCAGATTTTCAATCGGTGCTCCGACACGAAATACCGTATTCAACACCAGCTGCAATGCGCTGCCTTTCGGGCCGACAATCAGGTCGTAACCACTGGCTGTCTGATTAAACATACGGTCAATCACGCCGTTGATGACGAGGACGGAAATCATCAGCGTGACACCCAGGGCAACACTCAAAGCCGTCAACAGAGAGGCGAGGCGACGTTGTCGGATACTTTTCCAGGCAATGGTCAGAGTATTCATAATGGAGAATTGCTTCGTTTACTGAAGAATAAAAGAGGAATAACATCAACCAGAAATCATCAGAACTAAACTTTGGCGTGAACGTGATTGAAATCGGACAGAGTTTCCACGCGTTCAAACTGTTTGGCGACTTCCTGCGAGTGTGTGACCAGCAGCATCGAAATCTGATTCTGGGCACAGGCATCGCGCAACAGATGCAGGATCGTTTCCTGATTGGCAAGATCCACGTTCGCCGTCGGCTCATCGGCCAGTAACAGTTTCGGTTGATTTGCCAGGGCGCGGGCCACCGCCACACGCTGCTGTTCTCCGACCGACATCTGTTTTGGAAGATGATGCAATCGATGTTCCAGGCCTACCAGCGCCAACAGTTCTTTGGCGCGGTCGCGGTTTGGCTTTTTGCGGGAAAAACTCATTCCCAGCAGGACATTTTCCAAAGCGGAAAAAGCGGGCAGCAGGTTGAACGTCTGGAAGACAAAGCCGATGCGCTCGGCCCGGAACCGGTCGCGGACGACTTCTGCCATTGAAGCGATTTCGGTGCCGGCAATGGTGACTTTGCCACTGTCAGCCGCCGTGATTCCGGAGATCACATTCAGCAGCGTTGATTTTCCCGAACCGCTCTCGCCGATGAGCGCCACCTGTTCTCGCTCCTGCAGTTCGAACCGTTCGATATTCAGAATGGGGAGTGTGGAACCATCGGGCTCGCGGTAACTTTTTTTCACATTTTCCAGCAGCAGGGACATACTGACCTCGTTCAGGGGATCTGAGAATGCTCACCAAATTATCCGGGAACAGATTTTTGTGTTTCTTTTTGCAAATGTTATGCAATAAGCATGTTGTTGACTAGTGTGGTTTTGACAAATCTTTGTAATTCTTCCCGATCAGGGGCCATGGTCGAAGGGGCTTAACCAATTATTAAAATAAGACTTACGTTCATGGGTTCGCAAGCCGGATCACTCAGGATCGGCGTAGGCTTATTTGAGCGGTTTTGCTATAGTCCCGCCTCTCTGATTTTAACCGATGTGTGTCTGGATTGTGAATCAAGGATGATGACAAGATGAGAAGTCGCAAACAGGGCCGATGGCTGACCCCCTTTCGATTAGTTATGGTCGCAGGATTGGGGATTTTGGGAACGCTTTCCTGGAAGTATGAGTGGATTCCACTCCATCTGGGCAGCGCACCAACGGGCGCTTTGCGAGACGCATCCGAGAATTCTGCAGCTGGCGGCCCGGATCAGTCTGCTCAGCAATATGTGGAACCGGTGCTGGCACAGGAAACGATCGTTGCACAGTCGGAACCACCGGCGGAAGCATTGTCCGAGGGGAACGATAATCAGCGTTCCTATCAGATCAGGGATATCGAAGTGCCCCGCATTTACAAGCGAACATTGACCGGTGAGGTTGTGGAGTCCGCGCCTGAAATTGATTCTCCCGTGAATGACGCCATCGAACCAAAACAATTCAAAGCTTCAGCGCAGCCCCTGTTCAGGGATGAGAAGCCGCTCTCTTCACAACAGTCAGCAACCGACAGAAATACCCCACAGAAACTGAATCCGCCGGAAGGTATCAAACGCGCGAGTGCGCCCGTCATCAAAACTGCCAAACATGCCAGTTTTAAAGAAGAAGTCGGCGGAGATCAGGCAGAGAATGCCTCCCCCGATTTGATTGCCATCGATCAGTTAATTCAACAGGGAAAAATTATCGACGCGCATAAGCAGCTTTCCAAAATTTACTGGAATCAACCACAATTATATCCTGTGATCAAGTCGCGCATCACCGAGACGGCACGCATGATTTATTTTGCGCCTCAGCCGCACTTCATGACGCCGCATGAAATCGAGCCCGGCGATCAACTGCGAAAAGTAGCAACACAGTATCACATCACCTGGGAATATCTGGCGAAGATCAATCAGATTGATCCGAAGAAAATCCGCCCCGGCCAGAAACTGAAAGTCATCAAGGGACCTTTTTCGGCGTTTGTCGATTTGAGTGATTTCACTATGACAGTGCATGCCCACGGTTATTTCGTGAAACGTTATCCGATTGGAACCGGCAAAGATCACAGTACGCCGACCGGAAAATTTCAGGTCAAGGAGAAGCTGGTTGATCCGACGTATTACGGACCGGATGGTGTGATTGCCAACGATGATCCTACGAATCCACTGGGCGAACGCTGGATTGATCTGGGCGACAGTTATGGAATTCACGGCACGATTGATCCGGCTTCCATCGGCAAGGCAGAGTCGCGAGGCTGTGTGCGACTGCTCAACGAAGATGTTGCCGAAGTTTACGACCTGCTGGGTGTGAACTCGGAAGTCGTGATTCGCCCCTGATTTCGGACTTAATCCCGCAGGCTTTCCATTCTTTCCCTGCGGGTCTGTTTGAATGTTGAATTCAAGCCTGTAGAATACGTGTGGCTGAGCCGGAAGCGGTGCGTTTGCAACAACGCGCTGTTCAGAGGGGCTTCCTCATATTGACACACATTCCAAGGAAAGAAGAGAGCATTCATGTTTGATCGGGAAAAGCTGATCGAGTTGTTTCGAGAGCGTGCTTTAAAGTTTGGTGACTTTACGCTGGTTTCAGGCAAGAAAAGCAGTTACTACCTCGATGGAAAACAGGTTGTGCTGCATTCGCATGGTCTGCGTCTGGTGAGTGAGGGACTGCTGGAACTGCTGGCGGATGTCGAATTCGACGCCATCGGCGGGATGTCCATCGGCGCCGATCCGATTGTTGCCGGCGTGCTGGCAATCGCCGCTGAGCAGGGAAAAACAATGAATGGATTCATGGTCCGCAAGGAACCTAAAGGGCATGGCACCAACAAATATGTCGAAGGCCCTGTTAAGCCCGGCGATAAAGTCGTCATCATTGACGATGTGATTACCACGGCAGGTAGTTCATTGCTGGCCGTTGATCGTGCTCAGGAGTTTGGTTGCGAGGTCGTGCAGGCGCTGGGAGTCATCGATCGACTCCAGGGAGGCGCTGCCAATTTCGCGAAACGCAATATTCCGTTCAAGGCGTTGTTGACGATTCAGGACTTTGGAATCGAACCGCCGGCCGAAGATGCGTAATTGGCGAACATTCCAGGCGCTTGATCACAAGCGCCTGTGAAGTTCAGTCGGATGGTTTGTTTCCGGTCGATTTTCAGTCCGTGCCGGGAATTTTCTGATTTTTATCAATCGGCACACCGATCATCTGGCCGCTGAATACCATACTGTCATTCACGAGGCCTTGAAAGTTGAACTCGGCTCGTTTACCGGCCCGAATGCGTGCCAGTTGTGCCATGATGACCAGTCGCTGGTTCGGATAAACGGGGGCACGAAATCGAACATCATTCATCCCGCCAAAACCCAGGAAGTCTCCCCCCAGTAATTTGAATTTTCGGGCATAAAAACCGGCTAATTGAGCGGAACATTCGCAGAGAATGACGCCCGGCATCAGGGGAAACCCGGGCATATGGCCGCGAACCCAGAATTCTTTCTCGGAGACATCTTTAAAACCAACGATGCCATGCTTTTCGTTATCGATATGAACAATGCCCGTGAGTTGTTCCATCTCAAATCGCTGAGGGTTGATTTCTCTGATCTCTTCGATTCCAAACAAAGGGTTTTCATAATCGAAGTCAATTCCACCATAAAGCAACTTGGGAGGCATGTTCTCTTTTCTCCAAAACGGGCATCGTTGTTAAATAGCCCTTGTTCCCTGGCAGGGGCCATTCACGTGAACGAAATGGTTTTGACAAGGCAAATTTTGTTTCTGCCGACGATTCACGAGGTAATGAAGGCAACGCTAACTACTGATATCACTTGGGATCTTAGCAAAATCGGCAGTCTATGTTAATCGAGGATTTCCGCTAATTGGTTCAAATTAGTGATCAATCTGTCAGGTTTTTTCTCGGGATCTCGGACTTCGTCTTTACTGGCCTGCATACTCAGGGAATCTCCGGCAAATAAAACCGTTTTCATCCCAAATTGCCTGGCGATGGCCAGGTCATCCTGAATGCGAGTCCCCACATGCAGGATTTCCTGCGGCGGAATTCCCAACTGTTCGAACCGGTCGATCAGTGTTTCATAAAGGGACGCCGATGGTTTGCGGACTCCTTCACGGTAGGACAAGCAAAAGCATTCCTGAGTAAAGAGTTCGGAAAGGGGGGGCAGTGTACCTTGTGAGCTCAATCCTCGCAATACTTGAACTAATGTGAAAGGTTGTGCATCGGCCAGCAGCGCGACTTTTTTGCCTTGCTCGGCTAAATGGCTGAGTGTGGGGAGTGCTGCGGGCATAGGCTGCAGCCCCTGTAATGAGGAATGAAAGAAATAAGCGACTTTCACGCTGAAATCATCCAGGCTGCCGTAAAAAGATTCGTCGAAGGTATACTCATTTTTCTGCAGCCGCACGATCAGTTTTTGCCAGATGTCGGCAGAGTTGATTTCCGGCTTTTCTCCTTTCGGGGTTTTACGGGAGATCTGCTGGTCTTCCAGGATGTTTCGATATTGTGACAGCATGTATTCCCAGGGGGCGCCCGGTTTGCGCGACATGCTGTTCCACATGTTGAATTCTTTGATCGTTTTGTCGAGTGCAATCTGCATCCGCAGTTGTAAACTGTGATCGAACAGCAGGCAGCCATCAGCAATGTGCAGTAATGTTCCGTAAACGCTGAATGTGACGGCTGCAATTCCCCGCAGGGGTTTCAAATATGGCGTTGCTTTCGGCGTGACCAGTTCCGGAGCGACGGGCCAGATCAGATCTTCGCGGTTGGCTAACCATTCTGCGTATTCTTGGAGAGACTGCGGCATAACAAGGGAATCATTTCCGGGTCGAGATAATCAATGGTCAATTCATAGAAAACAGGGGGTCTGGAGAAGAGCTGACAGCGAAAGCAGAGGGCCTGATTGAGAGGTAACGTGCTGACCGTTCTTAACCGCAAATCTTCCATCAGTGAAGTTTAACAGCTGGGCTTACTGGGAATGAAGGATGATTGTGTGCCGATCTTAGACCAGACATCAATGACAGAGCAAGCAAAAAACGAGATTTCAGTCACATTGCCGTTCGGGGTAAGCAGCCCTGGTTCTGGGAAATGGATCCAACGCGAACCGGTATAACTAACGTAACAGGTGTGAGAGTTGAAATGCGTTGAACCCGATGCAGGTCGCTGTTGTCATAACGGTTATCCACCCCTGGCCTCTCGATTGAGTGGAAAACCGCCAGAATCCTGTCTGAAAAATTCAAGTAGCCCCATAAATTTGGTTCATATCTTAAGTATTCGCAGGCAGTGAATCTAAGTGCCTGAATTATAGGGAATTACAGCATCATATTCCGCACAGTTGATTCTTCCCTGCCAATTATTCCGAGTGTCTCTGTCATTACTGCACTCTCCCTTGTCAAAGAGCTTAAAGTCCTCACCGCGATTTCGTCGATGCAATTAGGGCAGACGGTTGAAACCGGAAAGACGTAAAAACCACGTCGAACCAGTCAACATCAGTTTGAGTGGTTCAAGCCATTCAATTGTCTGTAAGGGGGGAGAGGACAAGACGGATCTAGTCTGACGAACTGATCTGAATGGTATTGCGATTGTCATTCAGTCCGACCCCAAGAGTATTACGTACCAGATCCCAAATTTCCTTAAAATTAAAGATTGGCATTTTGAAACAGTTTATGGAGATGCTGTCTCCCTAAACAAACCCCGACCCAAGACTACACAGGTTACAACTTGAAACTGACTGGCCAGGATAGCCGCTAAGTTGTAGTAGGGGTTAAAGCAGAAGAAACGTAACCATTCTTCGAAAAGATTTGCCAAGCATGTGATTGGAGAGCCCGCAATGAAAACGATCTTCACTACTGGCCAAGTAGCAAAGATCTGTAAGGTTGCACCCCGCACGGTTAGTAAGTGGTTCGACTCTGGACGCCTGAGAGGATACCGTATTCCGGGATCTCAGGACCGTCGAATTCCTCGTGAGCACCTTATTCGATTTCTTAAAGAACACGGCATGCCATTAGGTGAGCTGGAAGATGAAGCCATGGGCAAGTTATTGCTCGTCGGTGCCGATACTCAGGTGCGAGCAAGTCTCGATGACCTGATGGCTACCGAAGACTTCAAAATAGAGTACGCCGTAAGTGGTTTTGAAGCTGGCATCCAGGCAGAATCTTTACATCCCGATTGCGTGATTGTGGATTTTGCAATGGGTCGCAATGAAGCACTGATGATTGCTCAAAACCTGCGACGTAACAAAGACTACACCGATTCTGTTCTGATTGCCCTGCTGAGCGACGAAGATAATGCCAGCGGTTTCGACAGAACATTATTCAACGAAACTTTCCGGAAACCATTTGACGCAGCACTACTGGCCGAACGTATTCGGACCTTGGTTGGACGAAAAAAGCAAATCGCCTAATGACGGGCAGGAATGCCTCAGGGTGAGATTGCCAGGGACGTGTAGTTCTCGATATTATGGACGGTGTCGAGAGAACGGCCCGCTGGTCAACCAGAACAATCGCAAAGGGATTTGCTGGTTTGCGTGAACGACTAGACCCGGCCAAGAGGTAAGACTCTTGGCCGGGTTTTTTTGCGCGCACCAGATCTGACTGTAAACCGATATGAATCGACTCACCAATCAAAATAAACCCGGGCCAGATAAACCTGAGCCAGACGAATCCGGAAAGAAACCGCGGTGGTCTGTTTCACTCTGGTACCTGCTGCCTGCGTTGCTCGCGTTTTTGCTCGTCGCCGCTCAGCTCGATTGTGCACAGGATCTTTCCCTCACAGGCCCTGGTTCCGGCTTAACCGTCGATGAACCATTTAATGTCGGTCAGGGCGTGTTTCTCGTGCGCGCGATTCAGGTGTATGGTTTGGGCATCATCGCGCCCGAAAGCCTGCGGGAAATCTTTGAACATCCGAATTACCTGCCCGATCATCCGCCCCTGGGTCGCCTGCTGATTGGCATCTCACACGAAGTGGTCTCTCAGTTTGCCGGTGATGAAAAGCGCCCGTTTGTTGTGACCTATGGACGTTATGCGTCCGCCTTCTGTTTTGCGTGCCTGGTGTTTGTGGTGGGGTGGTTTACCTCAGTTCGTTGCGGTCATATCGGAGGTCTCGTCGCTGCTGCTGCAATAATCTGCCTGCCGCGCTTGTTCGGGCACGCACATCTGGCGACTTTGGAAACGGTGACCGCACTGTTTTACGTAATGACCGTCCTGTCGGTGGTGCATTTCTGGAATACGGAACGTCCTCCCGGTACGAAACGGGCCTGTCTGACCGGGCTGCTGCTGGGGCTGGCATTGCTGACTAAAATTCAGGCGGTGCTGATTCCGATTCCCGTCATCCTCTGGGCACTTTGGAAATGGCGTCAGAAAGCAATCATCCCTTTGCTCTGCTGGGGCGGCGTGGGAGTGCTGATATTTTTTGCCGGCTGGCCGTGGCTCTGGTTTGATCCGGTGGGACGCATCGGCGAATATCTGGGCCGCACCACGGAGCGGGCCGCCCTTTATGTGCAATACTTTGGAACCAAATACGCCGACCGTGATCTGCCCTGGCATTATCCCTGGGTCATGTTTCTGACGACGATTCCTGTCGGCCTGTTGAGCTTAGGTTTCATCGGCTCGTGGAAATGCGGGCGTGCTTTGACGGACAAGCAACAACATCGACCGAACGGCGAAATGCTGTTACTGCTCTCCCTGCTGTGGCCTCTGGTTTTGTTTTCTCTGCCGGGCATCACCGTCTATGATGGCGTGCGTCTGTTCTTAATGGTTTTTCCTCTGGCGGCGGTTCTCATCGGGCAGGGCGCGGTCACCGTTTTCGACTGGCTACACCCGCGTTTCCCGTCGCGGTTGGCGACTGCAGCGTTCACTGTCCTGCTGCTGACACAGTGTTACGCAACGATCATCTATGCACCCTGCTGGCTCAGTTCTTACAGCGTATTGACCGGAGGTTTAAAGGGGGCGAATGCGGCGGGCATGGAAGTGACTTACTGGGGCGATTCCATCACGGCAGACATGTTGCAGACCGTGACCGACGAAGTTCCTGAAAACAGTGTAATTCAACTCGCACCGATTCTGCATCCGGCTTATCTACAAACGCTGCAGGAAACCCCCGAACTGAAACGGAAGGGGATTCAACTGATCCCCTTCGAATCAGAGCGACCTGTTTCCGAATATGTGTTGTACTTTCAGCGGAACCCTTACCTGCCGCAAATGCTTCAGACACCGCAGTCAGATGCTTGGACCGTGATCACCGAAGTCACCCGGCAGGATGTTCCGCTGGCCCGACTGGTTCGTTTGAAGGTTTCGCAATAATCTTCCTATTGCTTCACAGGCAGCGCAGGATGGAAGCCAGGAATTTTGCAGGGAATCCGATACAGGCCGCTGCCGGCGGTGATGTAAAGCATGCTCGCCTCGTCGCCGATCCCGAACGTGCAGTTCGTGGGCGCTGTGGGAGTGGGAATGTAGGCCAGCTCTTTTCCCTCGGGAGAAAAGACAACAATGCCGAACCGGCTCTCTGCACGGAAGGCGGTATAGATGTTGCCTTTCTGGTCGACGGTCATGCCGTCAATGCCGGTCTCTTTGCCGCCGAAGTCAGCCAGGACGGTTTTCTGGCCTAACGCACCGTCTTCCTGAATGGGAAAGGCGTTGAGTGTCATTCGTTTTTTCGGATTTTTCGGCGGGTCTTTTTCCAGTCCGGTGGCGCCGTTATCGGTTTCGGCCACGTAGAGTGTTTTTCCATCCGGCGAAACCACGGTGCCGTTCGGTTTACTGATGTCGGTCGTAACGCGATGCACGGTTTTCGTTGTGGGATCAAAGCGATAAACGCTCATGTGATCGAGTTCCAGCGGTTCGGGTCCGACATAACGGGGATCGGTGAAATAGACCCAGCCTTTGGGGTGTATCACCAGGTCATTGGGGGCGTTAAATTTTTTCCCCTGAAAATTATCGACAATGCATTTCACTTTTCCCTTTTTCGAAATTTGTGCCAGGCATTGTTTTCCATTATTCGCACCGCAGGCGGCCAGCATTTTGCCTTTTTGATTAATCATCAGGCCGTTACTTTGACCGCTGTCGGCACTGAAGACGGTTGTTTTTCCTGTCGTCGGATCAAAGGCCATGATCTTGCCGAGACCGCCTGAGAAATTGATATCGCTGAAATAGATGATGCCATCTACGTCTACGCAGGCTCCTTCGGTGAATCCTTTATCGACCCAGAGTTCTTCCACTTTCGATTGCGGAGAGACGAGTGACGCATCGCCGGACGGGCCAGGTGTCGCCGCGTAAACCATCGATCCTGTGAATCCTGAAAAAGCCATTCCTAAAACAAAAAGATACTGCCAGTGAATCATGGTTTGTTCCTCATCTGCTGTTGCGATTTCAAAACGATCGATTTCCGGTTTATTTGTAATGACGTTACGTTTGCGCTGTTATACAAATTCAGTCTCACTTTAAATCTTGTCTGAAGTCTCAGCAGCCGGGGCATGCGTGTTATTGCGGACCAGCCACAGTGAAGGCACCGCGAGGATCGCGCCGGCAGTCGGGCCGACGAGATAGAGCCAGAGCGATTGCAGATTTCCGCTGACCAGCGCAGGCGCGAAAGAACGGGCCGGATTCATGGACGCGCCGCAGATCGGACCGGCGAACAGCGCTTCCAGCGCAATCACGGATCCGATGGCAACTCCGGCGAGGATACCCGTTTCTTTTGCTCCCGTACTCACACACAGGACGACGAACATCAGCATCCAGGTTAAAACCCCTTCCAGAATCAGGGACTGCATATCACTGCCGGCCGGAATCGTCATGCCGTAATTCGTCAGACCGGGAAAGATCAGCTTTAACAGCAGGCAGGCTGCCAGTGCGCCGATTACCTGACAGATAATATAAGGAATCACTTCTTTCCCGGGAAAACGACGTGCGACCCAGAAGGCAATCGTCACCGCCGGATTGATATGCGCGCCGGAGATTTCACCAATCGCGTAAATCACCGATGTGACGACCATGCCAAACACGAGTGCGATGCCCACATGCGTCACGGTTCCCTGAGAGACCTGATTCGTGACGATCGCACCTGCACCCGAAAACAGCAGGATGAACGTGCCAAAAATTTCCGCGTAATATTTTTGCATCAGTGGTGAATTCCAGGTTGCGGGTTCAATGTTTCATCTGCGTTTAATCGTTTTCAGGGCGGCTCGGGTTGAGCCAATGACCGGACGGATCGGAGCCGGCAACGATGACTCCTTTGGCATTCCAGTCCATACCGGCGCGGACGTCGGCGGCACAATAGCGGAGCGTTAAACCGCAGCGTCTGCGGTCTGATTCATTGGCTTCGGAGCCGTGGAGTAACAGATCGGAATGGATGGAGCCCTCGCCGGCTTTTAGTGCATCATCAACGGGCGAACCATATTGTTCCGCATTTTCGATGGTCTGGTTAAGCACGTTGTCTTCATGTGAACCGCTCGGGCGATACGTCATGTGTCCATAATGATGGCTGCCGGCAATAAACCGCATGTTGGCGTTTTCGGGGTCTGCATCGTCTATCGCCAGCCAGACCGTGACCGCTTTCGAAGGAGACAAAGGCCAATAGCTGGCGTCCTGATGCCAGGCGACCGATTTGCCATCGTGGGGCATTTTGCAAAAGAAATGCGAACCCCAGGCGATGACATTTTCCCCCAGCAGATCTTTCACGTACGCGACAATGCGGGGATGCGTCAGCAGATCATAAACCTTGCCGTATTTCATATGCGCCGTGCTGATCGAATAGCTGTTCCCGCCGGCTGCGATCACGGTTTCCAGCAGTCGGTCGAAGTACTCTCGATTTTCCTGCACTTCCTGTTCGTTGAAAATGCGAAGATTCCGCAGATAGCCGTCCTGATTGAATTGCGCGATCTGTTCGACGCTTAACAGCTTCGGGGCCGTTGTTGTGGACGGATAAAACTTCAGATCACGTTCCACCTGAGAGAGTTCCTCTTCCTGGGGGACCGCTTTGAATTCTTTGGGTTCAGCCATGGTGTGACTCTTTGCGCTTAAGAGAAAGGGGGAATCAATCATGAGGCAGATGCGAGACACCGAACCCCACAAGCGAAATCTGGTTCTATTGTAAATAGGGACAGGTCCCGGAACAACTTAGAAGCCTGAGATCTCGTTATTTTTGAGGGCCTCTGGTTCGGCTGTTTCGCGTGTCAAAGGGGAAAAACGTTTGCTGCTGGATTGCAGGGCCCGAGACGCATTCCAATTTCGCTGCGCGATTCACCGGTCTCAAAGGGGACGGAGTGCGGGAACACGTTCGACGTGGTTGTTGCCAAGACGGATTGAAACGGATCAGAATCGCTACGACGCGCTCGTCGTTTTGTCCGGTTTGGCTTTGGGTGTCGGGGCCGAGGCAGCGGCCGTCTTGCGACTGGTGGCCGTCGCGGCGAGACCCTCTGCCGAGATGAGATGCACCAGATCCTGAGCGTTCTGATCCATTTCCATTACCAGTGCATCGACGCGGCCGGCGAGGTACATGTACATGATCAGCGAAGGAATCGCGATTCCCAGACCGAAGGCGGTCGTTAACAGCGCCATCGCAATGCCGACAGCCAGTTCTTCGGCTTTGCCCATTGCGCTGCTGTTGGCAATTTCGTTGAATGCCTGAATCATACCGATGACGGTTCCCAGCAGCCCCATCAGAGGAGCCACCGTGGCGACGCCATTGATCACACGCAGATGCTTGCGCAGTTGCGACAGCTGCCGCTCTCCGCCGTCAATGATCGCCTGCTCGACTTCGACACTCGGCTTGCCCCACTTCCGAACGCCGTGCGCAAACACCGAGGCGATCGGACTCGGATTTTCTTCGCAGAGCTTGAGGGCCGACCGCGCGTTGAGCTTACTTTCTTTCAACAGCTTCATGAAGCGGCTGACGAAGTGCTTCGGAATCACACGTCCGGATCTCAGAAGAACCAGTCGTTCAATTGTGAACCACATCGAAATGATCGAGGCGATCACGAACGGCAGCAGAAAGTAACCCATCTCACGGATAATGTCTTCGGGCGTGGAAGGAATTCCAGAACCGCGTTTCACAGGCGGGCCGCCTTCCGGCTGCGGACCATTGGGGTCAACCACTTCGACCAGTTTACCATCGACCGATTCGACGACTTTGGGCAGCCGTTCCTGAGCTTCGGTAACAATGGGAAACAGCAGCAGGAACAAGCCGGGTATCAGTACGAGCTTCAGCAGGAACCGATACGGCCGTCTGAGACCGGAGTCGGCAGGTCTCCCGTGATCAGGAAGATCAACGGATTGTCGTTTTGGACTGCTGATAAAATTGATCATGTGTCGTGAATGTCACTCTAAAAATTACAGGGACGAGTACTGAATGGAATACCGAACTTGATTTCGATTTACTTGAGCCTCTTTTGAATGGAGAATTCTCCATCATCAAGCATGACACTTTAACAGGATCTACTCTGGATCGCATCCCATTTCACTATAGCGTCTCTCAAATGCTACTCGTCCCGAATGGTTTGGGAGACGCGCCAGTAAACCTGGACAGGAGCTAGTTTACGCCAGATTTACTTTCCCGTCGAGCCTGGAATCCCATTTCCCCGGCAGACATTTGTGAGGATGCAGTGACATTCCGGTTACGGTTTCTTGCTATTGCCTAATCGGGCCTGAACCTCTTTCACCCGTTCCTGGGTGCGGGAAACCAGTTCATGTTCAGGAAAACGCTTAAGGAAGTCCTGATACGTTTTTAAAGCCTTAGCCCATTCCATTAGCGCTTCGTGGCACATACCGGCCTGAAAGAGTGCGGGGGCCTGCCATTCGGGAAACTTGTATTGAATGTCGACCTGTAAATACGCCAGCAGGGCCTCTTTGAACTTTTCCTGAATCATCAGGGTTTCCGCCAGAAGAAACTGGCACTTGGCTGCGGTTTCTGTGCGCCTGCTGTGCTCAGATTCGGTAATCTGTTGAAATACTTTGCGTGCCTCTTCAAACTTCGCCTGATTTTTCAGGCTGCGCCCCAGCACCTCATCTGCCTGATAGAGGAAAGCGTTGTCGGGGTCCCAACTGCGAAATCCGTCCACGGTTTTTTTGACATCGTCGTATTTTTTCTGTCGGAAGTAGGATTCTGCCAGCAGTACCCAGGCGCGCGGATACCACGGGGCCTGGCTCAGTTCCGCGGTTTTCTCTTTTTCGAGGAGCTTCAACAGTTGCGTCTGTGCCGCTTCGATCTGATTTTGATGCAGGGCCGCTTCAGCTTCGTGAAATTGCGCAAACGCAGCATATTCATTTTTCGGAAATCGTTTGAGCAATGCTTTGGAGAATTTGTCGACCTGGTCCCATTTTTTCAACTCCAGATTGATTTCGATCAGCCGATACAACGAGACCTGTTGCACTTTTTCATCCGACTTGGGAGACGCCTGCAATTCATCAAAGGCTTTGGCTGCTTCGGGCAGTTTGCCGGCGATCAAATCGCTTTCCGCTAAACTCAAACGGGCGTTGTCCGCCAGATCACTGTCCGGTGTCTCTTTCACCAGCCTGCGAAAGATGGCGTCCGATTTCTCAAACTGCTCCGCTTCGTAATTAATCAACGCCCATTCATCCAGGATTTTATCCAGATTATCTGCTTTGGGAAATTTGAGCAGCAACGCTTCATAGGCTTGATTGACGGCCTCGATTTTCTTCAATTGAAACAAGGTGCGTGCGGCCTGCAGACCGGAGAGCATGGCATACCGTGACGGAGCGAACTGGTTCAACGCTTTCTGATAAACGTCAACGGCGGCTTCCAGTTGCTGGTTGCTTTCCAGACTGCGCCCCTGCATATACGTGGCTTCAGCCGCCAACGGGCTTTCCGGAAACTCTTTGACGAACTGTTCAAAATGGGCAGCCGCGGGCTGATGTTCCTGCAGCTGAGATTCGCTCCAGGCCAGGCCGGAAAGGCCCGCCGGGTACTCCGGAGATTTCGCACCGAGGCTGACAATTTCCGCGAAGAACTTTTTGGCCCGTTCCCACTGTTTTTTCTCGTAGTTCCGTTCTGCCAATTGGCGGTAGGTCTGAATTAACAGGTCGTTCTCCGGTTTGCGAGTCTTCAACTGATCGAGAAACTGATCGACCTCCAGAGGTTTGTCATTTCTGGCAGTCAACAGAATCAGGTTTGCCAGGATCTGATTGAACCGGACCTCATTTGGAAACTGTTTCAGATATTCTTTGGAGAGTGCCTCTGCGTCAGCATACTTTTTGAGCGAGTTGAAACTGTTACTTTGCAGGATCAGCGCGTCGGCGTATTCACTTAATGTTTTGTCCGCTTTGGGATCTTTCAAGTACGCTTCCAGCACGGCGATCGATTTATCATACTGTTTTAACTTCTGATAGGTACGTGCGAGATACAGCCGTGCCAGTAGTCTGGTCGTCTCCAGTTCAGTCTGGTCGAGTACCGCCTGGAAATGGATCAGCGCGGCTTTCAGATCTTCTTCTTTCCCTTGCTCATCGCGAATGCGGCCTCTTAGCAGTTCCTGATGCAGCCGCAAACCGCTTTTGGGATATTCTTTTTCAAACCGGGTCGCCAGTTGTTCGGCTTCTGCCAGTTGATTCGTCAGCAAGGCGGATTCAATCGCAAAATGCAGGCTGTCGTCGGCGAGATCACTTTCGGGCGCTTGTTTTACCAGCTCGAGAAATAACGGCTTGGCGAGCGCCGGTTTGCCGGAACGTAACAGGGCATCCGCCAGTTGATAGGTCATCTGCTCTTTTTGTTTTGGATTGGGCTTCGATTTGAGCGCCGTTTCGAAGGCGGTAATCGCTTCCGGGAATTGACCGGCTCCCTTGAGGCTGACTCCTTTCCAGTACAGGGCATTGGCTGCCTGTGCGGGGTTTTTGGCAACAATCTCAAACTGTTCGACTGCTTTGGCGAATTCATTCAGATCGTAAAATGCATAACCGGCATTGAGCCGCGCTGTGATTCCGAGAGGACTTTCCGGAAACCGCTGCGGTAACTCCAGAAAGGCGTTTGCCGCTTCCTGAAATTGTCCACGATCAAACAGGGAAGTCGCTAACGACATTTGTGCGTCGCTGCCGCGTGAATGATTTTTTTTCCCGGCAATTTCCTTGAACTGCTTTTCTGCTTCTGCGGGTTGTTTGTTCCGCAGGTAAGCCGACCCGAGACCGAACTGAGCATCTTCGTGCATGGCCCCTTCTGGATGGCGTTCCAGCGAGCGTTGAAAACTTTTCACAGCCATATCAGGTTTGCCGCGTCGCAGCATGACGTCGCCAAAATAAGGGTACGCCCATTCTTCCAGGTCATGATTGGGATAGAGTTTTAGAAATTCCGTGAATTCCTTGTCCGCTGCTTCCAGATCTTCGAGCAGGTAACTGCATTCACCAATGCGGTAGAGTGCATCTGGCAGGTTCTTGTTTTTTGGATACTGTTTTGCAAAGTCACGCAGCACATCTCTGGCATCCTTGTATTTCTGCTGATTGACGAGTGTCAACCCGAGATAAAATTTGGCCAGAGGAACGTCGGCGTGCGTCGGGTACTCTTTCAGAAATTTCTGAAATGTTTCCGTAGCCAGTTCCCAGCGGTTTTGCTTATACAGACCGATGGCCAGTTGAAACTCATCTGAGGCCTTATCGGCCAGCGCGAACGGCGCGGGCAGCAGAATCAGAAACAGGAAACTCAGACAGAGTTTGCCGAAATATAAATCGTATGAGAAAAGGGGCCGGATACGGTTATTCATCATGTTGGAATCGTGAGTTCAATCTAAAAAAGGAAAGTGCCGCTCACTCATATTATCGTGAGTCTTCCGGCAGAGGCAAGCGGCGTTGCTGAAAACTCGCCCCGCAGCCGCGAAAACCTGCGTTTTCGGCGAATTTGTGTTTTCGTACCGACCCTGTAAATCACCAAATCGCACGAGGTTGAATCAAATTCGTGATTTCTTTGTTACTCACAGGTTAGATGAACGCAGGTCAGCTGCCTTGGAAATGCTGATCTGCAAAATCGAGGTATTGCTGCCAGTCAAAATCGGTGACATCATGTTTGCCGGTCCGAATATGATAACCCATGCGCTGTTTGACCGGCTGATTGACGTCCGGCATCTCTTTCGTACCGAAGCCGGACGTGCCCAGTAATTTGTAGACCGGCTCTGCATACAGCACAGACAAAAACTCGCCTTTCGGATCTGCCCACTGATCTCCCTGCGCACTGGCAACATACACGGGCCGGGGCGCGACTAGAGCAACCAGCATATGCTGATCAACGGGCAGCTCATCTTCTTTGTCGATGTACTTGTTAAAGTTATCACAGAACCAGTGCGGAAAGGCATTGTTGATTACATTCAGCGTTTCGCCAAAACGGCGCCGGCTGAGAGCCGCCCCGCCGCAGCCGGAGTCGTTGGAGATGACCAGCGCAAACCGCTGATCCTGAGCGCCGGCCCACAGCGATGTTTTACCCAGTCGCGAGTGTCCCATGACGGCGACATGTTTGTGGTCGATTTGATCGTCGGTCTCGAGATAATCCATCGCGCGACTCAAACCCCAGGCCCAGGCGGCAATCGTGCCCCACTCATCAGCGGCCGGTTTTGACTTGCCGTCCCTGTTAAACAGGGAATGCACGCCATTTTGAAAACCATCGTCGTAATCAGGATCGATATCGCCGCAGTAAATGGCAACCAGCCCGTAACCGCGGTCAATGATCTGCTCGACGGGCCAGCGCGAAGCCGAGGTGCCTCGCGATTTTTCAGTGGCGCGGTGATCGACGACGCCTTTCTCTTGATTGGCCCGCATCCATTTTGTGGAGAGTGTGATTTCCGGGTCAGCGGCGATCGTGTGATTGCCGTAAAAATTCAACCCCATGAAAACCGGCACTGGTTTGGTTGCCTTAGCGGGCAGATAAATCAGCAGGTCTATCCGCGGTTCTTCTTTTTTGCCGGTTAAATAAATGGAGACCTCTTTGCGAATTGCTTTGCCGTTCAAAGCATCATTCTTTTGCGAGGTGACTTCGAACAGCATGTTTTTCGGTGCGGCAGGACTTTTGCCGTAGACTTCACTTTCGAACAGTCGCAGGATTTCAGGTCGTCTGACTTTCCACCAGAGTTCGGCTGAATCCACCTGCTTGCCGTCTGATGTCAGTAACGGATCGGGCAGCGTAAATTGCGGGACTTTTGCTTCGTCATAATTCGGCTTGGGGCGTTGTGCCCGGGCTGTCTGACTGCAGATCAGGCATAGAGCAAAAACAATCGACGTGGTCAGGAGCAGTCGTTTCATCTGATTCAAGGCCTTTATTCTGGTGGGTTTTCATCAATCTGAAGTTTGGCGATGTCGCTGGGAACCCTTCAGGCTATCATAATCGGGAGAGATATTTCAAACCTGTATTCTAAATCGTGTGCGTTTTCGCAATGATTGGCAATATGAAATTCACCGGGTGCTGGAAAAACGGGATTTATTATTATCTGCTTGCGCAGGGAGTGGGAGGCATTTTATGGTGGTGTCTGCTGTTTCTACGGCCTCATTATCGTTACTGGTTTCTTTCGGAAACATTACCGGAACGCGTCCTGATTTCGTTCTGGTTACCCGATTGTTTGATCTTTATTACGGGTTCAATGGCTGCCGCTTATGGATATAGAAATCGCCGAAGCTGGTTTCCGCCCGTGCTTTATTTTTTAACGGGGGGCATTGCTTATGTCAGTCTCTATTGTCTAACGCTGAGTTTTTCAACAGATGGAGGTTGGCCGGGTACTTTGGTCATGTTGTTCTGCCTGCTCGTAATGTTATTGATCTGCCTGGTTTTAAACCGTGATCAGTACAGGGAAATCTGAGGAAGTCGATTGCGATGAAGAGGTTTTTTGTTCCGGGCGCTGAAGAGTCGCCGCTCTGGTGGATCCTGCTCAAAATCTTTTTTCAGACCATCCTATTCTGGTGTCTGTTTCTGGTGGTGATTCCCGCCGGGCTGATCGGATTGGAATCCTATTTGGGCTGGAACCGGTTTCACATCACAGGTCAGCAACTGCTGGGAATGATGCTGTTTGTACTGGGAGGCAGTCTGGGTCTGACCAGTGGTACGATGATGGGGATTTACGGCCGGGGTACGCCGCTGCCTTTGGATGCAGCACGTCGACTGGTGGTCGTTGGCCCTTATCGCTACGTTCGCAATCCGATGGCAATTGCGGGGTTAACTCAGGGGGCGGCTGTTGCCCTCTATTTTGGTTCCTGGCTGACGATCGTGTATGTGATCACAGTTTTTTTTCTCTGGAATTATTTTGTGCGGCCTGTGGAAGAACAGGAGCTGCTGCAGCGATTTCAGGAGGAATATGCCACGTATCGTAGTGCCATTCGCTGCTGGATTCCCTGCTGGCGCGGTTATCAGCGGCCCATCAAGACGCAGCTGGATCGAGATAGAATCGACAATTATATTCCTGAATCTCGTAATCCGTGTCTATAATTGATAACATGGACCTGACGAAATAGTTTGATTTACTAAATGGCGCTGTGGGGTGCCCGGATATAACGCAATGAAGAATCTGTCCCAGGCAGAAGAGATCGATGAAATCCGCACAATGGTGCGTAAGAGTGGTTTGCGAAGTACTTCCGCTCGCATCACCGTGATCCAGTTTTTGCGTCAGGCCAAATCGCCTCTGACACATGCAGAGATCGCAGAAGACCTGACTCCGCTGGGATTTGACAAGGCGACCGTGTATCGCAATCTGATTGATCTTGCAGAAGCCGGTCTCGTCAAACGGACGGAACTGGGAGACCACGCGTGGCGGTTTGAATTACGCAATCCGGATGAACCGGAGGATGCAGAACATCCGCATTTCGTCTGTACCGAGTGTGGCAGTGTTTCCTGCCTGCACGATGTCGACTTCAAGCCACCCAAAAACAAGCAGTGGTCCCAGGTGGGCAGGGTGACAGAAATTCTCCTGAAGGGAATCTGCCACGACTGCGATGAAGTTTGAGCCGAGATCACGTTCGTTTAATGACCGTGTTCGTGGCTGTGTCCGGCTGCGGGATTTGATGAACCGGGAGCATGGCTGCCGTGATCATGTACGTGGCCTGGTTCAAGAAAACCAATCCCGTAAGCCAGCGCGATTCCCAGCAGTAGCACAAACGAGAGCCGAAACCGGTTATGAGAATGAAATTCCATTTCCGGCAGTAAGTCTCCCAGCGAAATACACATAAAAACGCCCGCTGAAAACGCGAGGGCACAACCGATGATCACGTGCTGATTTTCGGAAAACTGTTGAACGCCCAGAAAAAACAAGAGGGCTCCCAGCGGACACATCAAGGCAAAACCGAGATTCACGGCATTGCGCCAGCCCGCAGACCAGCCGCCGGCGGCCATCAGTGAAGTGATGGAAACCGCGTCCAGTGGTTTGTGCAATGCGATCGCGAGAAACGTTCCCAGACCGAACAGCGACAGAAAAACTTCATGATGCTGCTCGGCAACGATACTGGCTCCCAAAGCCAGTCCGTCGATCAGCGTGTGCAAAGCCAGCCCCAGTGCGATGCCGACCCAGCTCAATTTGTGTGTATGAGTGTGTGAATGCACGGGAGCATGCGCGTGATGGTCATCACAGTCGTGATCATGATCGTGGTCGTGCGTTTTTGCTTCTTCCAGTTCCACGGATCCGTGCTGGTGAAAGTGAAAGGTGCGGAGCAGGAAGAATAGTGTGAGAATGCCAGCCATCATCCACCAGACAGCCCGATCCATGGACCCCATTTCAGCGACGGCATGAGGTAAGAGATGGAACACGCCAATGCCCAGCATCAGCCCGCCGACAAAACTGATCAAGGTTTCCATGCGGGTATGCGTTAAACGCACCAGCGACGGTAACCAGCCCCCCAGCAGTGAAGCGAATACAATCAGACTGCAATAAATGCCCAGCAGGGTATAACTCCACGTTTTGCCGCTTTGTTCTTTTGTTTCGCCACTGATCACAGCAGGTGATTCGGGCGCATTTTCGGAGACCGCGTTCTGCAGAAGGGGCTCGGCTGCGACCGTCGGACGCGAAATGAAGAATCCGGGGGCAATCAGAAACACGACCAGGGGGATCATCAACAGCAGCAGTGTGAGTTTGACGTCTTTATTGAAGTGAGAAAGCGGTTTCATTGGGTTAAAAAGCCACCTGAGATCGAATTTTACAACTTGAGGCTGCCGGAATTCTACGATCATCGGCAATTATGTATTGTAATAGCAAACAAATTGCGATTGAATTTAACTTTTATTACGGATCAAGGCAAGAGCCGCCTCTTACGTTCTCGGTGAACTTTCTGAACTTCTGCTACGTCTGGTCGTATTGGGGAGCAGAAGCCGCAGCCACAATCTCTGGTATGACCTCATTTGACTCAGCTCCTGGTTATAACCTGTCCCGTAGCGACTGCAGAAAATCACTCAAGTAGTTCTGATAAGTTCAGATATAAACAACCTTTAGAGTGTTAAGCTATTCCGGTTGGGTGTTCTTTCTGGCGTGTGCGTAATGGGACGTCGAATGTGACGGCTCTTCATCATTTCTTAATATTTTCTTAAAAAAAGAACCGCCGATAGATCCTTTATACTCAAACTATTTCTGCATGGCAGTAAGAATAGTATACGTTGGAACAATATCGCCCGAAATGGATTCCGGGCGATGAAGCATCAAGGACGACAATGCGCACATTCATTAAATTTGCAGGGTGCTTATTCCTGCTGGGGACCATATTCCCTTCTCAACATCTATTGGCTGAGGACACCAAACTCAGTTCTGAGCAACTGGAACGCCTGCTTGAGCGATTAGAAGCCGCCGAGAATCGTATTCAGGAACTGGAGCAGACAAAGCCAACGAAGGCAAAAGCGAATATACCGCCGCCTGCGCCCGCACTCCCACCCTATCTGAAAGAAGTAGGGGGAGGGCTTGATGAATCGGAAGAACTGCTCATCAACAATTTTCGGAATGATGCAGGCGACCCGGTTTTAGAAAGCCGCCTGTCCAGTCTGGAAGAGGACTGGAAAAAGTTCAGTGAATCCGAGAAGGACAAAAAAGCAAAAGACGCTGCCAAAGCGACGACCATGAAAGTCTTCGGTCGAATTCAATTGGATGGCTGGAATTTTTCCGGCGACACACCGGGAATTGCTTCATTTAATAATCCGGCAAATCCAACAGATCCGGAAAATGCGATCGGGTTCCGTCGACTGCGTATTGGTGTCTCTGGCGATATCAAAGACAACATGATCTACAAATTTGAGTATGACTTTGCAGATCCTGCAGACCCAGCTTTCAAAGATGTTTATATCGGGTTCGAAGACCTCCCGGTCTTTCAGACACTCTTGATCGGTAACCAGAAACGTCCTCTGGGTATGGATACCCTCAACAGTAGCCGTTACAACACGTTCCTGGAACGCCCACTGGTGGTAGAAGCCTTCAACGAAGATGCACGACGTCTGGGGATCTGTGCTTACGGTGTTTCAGAAGATGAAACCTGGAACTGGCGTTACGGTATCTTTAACCTTGAGAACGTTTCAAATGATGGAAGTTATGTTGGTGACGCCGGTCAAATGAGTGTCAACGGTCGTCTGGCAGGAACTCCCTGGTATGATGAAACCTCCGACGGACGTGGTTATCTGCATCTGGGGATTGCCGACATGTGGGCTCAACCGGACGGTGATTCGACCGGGACCAACAGCAACGGAGCCCGCTTCCGCACGCGTCCCGAAGCACGTACGGGAAGTGTCCGCTGGCTGGACACCGGCGGTATCGCCGGGGCAGACTGGTTCAATACGCTTGGTTTAGAAGCCATGTTAAACGTCGGATCATTCTCGCTTGTCAGTGAATATCAAGTGACGAAAGTCGGACGCGGTGCCCAGGGATCTGATCTCACATTTGATGGTGCCTATGTGCAGGCAGCCTACTTCCTGACAGGTGAGTATCAGCCCATCGATCGGAAATCGGGTACGATCGAACGAATTAAACCATTGGAAAACTTCTTCCTGGTTAACACCTGCGATGGCGAAACCGGCGGCGGCTGGGGAGCGTGGCAGGTTGCCGCCCGTTACTCTTATCTCAATTTGAGCGATGCAAATATCCGTGGCGGGGATGAACGCAACTGGACACTGGCAATGGTCTGGTGGTGGAATTCCCATTCGCGCATGCAGTTTAACTATATCCATGCTGAAATTGATGATCGCGGTCCGATCAATGGTTATACCGGCGGTAAGTCGGACATCTTTGGTGTCAGATTCTCGACCGACTTCTAACAGCCGACATGTATGAATTTTACGAATCGGATACATCTGAATTACAAATCAATCTCTCAGGAAATGAGTCATATGAAATATCTTGGAATAGTTTTACTGGCGATCACAGCCACGGTTTGGGGAGTGAATCAGAACTTCGCCGATTCCGGAACGCCCTGCAGTACTCATGCGAACGGTGCCTGTGGCAGCAGCAACAACGGCTGCTCACAGGGTTGTAAAACCTGCCGGCTGCATATGGAAACACTCAAAGTCAAAAAGTACTGCTTTAATATTGAATGCAAAGATATCTGTATTCCTCCCGTGCGTTTTCCCTGGCAGAAGTGCTGCGAGCTGAAATGCGGTAAAATCAAAACCGTACGTGTTTTGAAAAAACATGAATATACCTGTGAGAAATGTGGTTATAAGTGGACTGTCGAAAATCTCTGCGGTGACTGCAATTCAGGCAAATGCGAGACAACAGCGCCCCAGCCCGTTCAGTCTGCGAATTCCCAGCCGCCCCTGGCACCCGCGACTTCAATCAGAAAAAGGTAAACCGCCATTCTGGATTGGTGTCAAAACCGTGATCTGTTTTCTGATGAGTTTTATAGAAACGCTTCCTCGACTTTGATTTGAGGATGCGTTTTTTCATTGGTGGGTTGAGAAAACGATCGTGGTGAATAATTAATTTGCCCCGGGATGGGCCTTCACGCTTTCAATACAACGGGGATCTGACATAATTAATGAGCTCTGATTGCGTCTCCTGAAACAGACACAAGCCTGTTTTGATGGTCGTTTCTTCTTTCATTTCTGATCGATTGTGTGGCACCATGATTTGTATCTCCGTGACTCCCGAATCCCGCAATTTTGCCAAAGTAGACATTCTGAATGCGGCTGCACAGTCTGATATGGTCGAACTCTGTCTGGATCGTCTGATTAAAACACCGGACATCGGAGATTTGATCTCCGGTTTTGATGTGCCCATTCTGGTTTCCTGTCGTCGTCCGGAAGACGGAGGGCAGTTTAAGGGATCAGAATCAGAGCGAATTCAGTTATTGAAGCAGGCGATCATTGCAGAGCCGGCTTACATCGAACTCGATCTGGAAACAGCAAAACAGATTCCACGCTTCGGAAAAACCAAACGCGTCATCAGTTATACGAGTTTAAAGAAACCACTGACTCAAGTGGACGATATCTTCGATGAGATGGCAGATGCCAAAGCAGATGTCATCAAGTTCACCTGGCCGACTCCCACTTTGCAAACGGCGTGGCCTTTGCTGGCTGCCATCAGTCAGAAACGGAAAATCCCGGTGGTGGGCCTCGGGCTGGGTGCGGCCGGCATCACCTTTTCTCTGCTGGGCGTGAAGTATGGTTCTCCCTGGATCTATGCGGCTCTGGAAAAAGGGATGGAAGCCTGTGAAGGGCAGCCCACGGTGGCGGAGCTGAATGAAGTTTATCACTACAAAAAAATCTCAGCGCAGACACGTTTTATCGGAGTCGCCGGGTTGGGAGTGGCAGAGCGACGCACGATCGAAGTATTCAATAAAGCCTCTGAACAGGCAGGCCTGGATTTCACCTGCCTGCCGCTGGTGATCAATGACTTCAAGCAGGTGCATAAAATGCTGGGGATTTTGAAAATCCGTTCGCTGGTGGTCAGCCCGCAGATGGGGGAATTTATTTTACCGCTGGCAGAGCATCTGGAAGAGTCGTCACAGCAGACCGGTTATGGAGATCTGCAGTTAAATCAGCCGGATGGCTGGCACGCTTATGATACGGTGCGACGCAGCGCCATCAAAAGTCTGGAGGCCACACTGGAACAGAAAGCTTCCGGGACAAATCAGGCCTTCCATCGCAAAAATATTCTGGTCCTGGGGCAAAGCGGTTTGACGAAAGCCATTGTGTTCAGTCTGACTCAACAGGGGGCCGTTGTCAGTGTGACTTCTCAGAATGACAAAGCCGCACAAGCCATTGCGCGCACGTTTGATGTCCGCTACGTTCCGTTTGCCAACCTGTATGATACATTGACTGATATTGTGGTTCAGACGGATCCCGAATTAACACTGGGGCATGGCAAAAATGATTTAAACCCGTCCTATCTCCGGGAAAGCATGATCGTGATGGATATCAGCCAGCTGCCTGAAGAAACGGAGCTGATGCGGGAAGCAGAAGGCCGGGGGTGTGCAGTCGTCTGCGCGGATGAGGTCTATCGCAAGCAGCTCAGTCAGATTTTCAAAGCAATCACGGGCGTGGAAATTCCGGGAGAAGTTTTTGAAAGCCGCAGCGAATACACGCGATAAATAACGCAGACTTGATTTCAAGCGTCTTTCAGCCTGGTACTCGATTGTGCCTGCAGCAGGCGCAGTCCGTTGAAAATGACCAATAGCGAAGCCCCCATGTCTGCCGCGATGGCCGCCCACAGGGAAGCATGATTCAGCACCATCAGGATCATGAACAACACTTTGATACTCAAGGCAAAGATGATATTCTGGCGAATGATTTTCAGTGTGCGATGCGAGTGTCTGATCAGCCACGGAATTTTCGTCAGGTCGTCGGTCATTAAGGCGATGTCTGCCGATTCAATGGCCACATCGCTGCCCGCGACTCCCATGGCAATCCCCAGGCTCGAACGGCTCATGGCGGGCGCATCATTCACCCCGTCACCCACCATTGCCACGTACTGATATTCTTTGACCAGCGTCTCGATGACAGCGACTTTATCTTCCGGGAGTAATTCGGAATGCACCGCGTCGATGCCGACTTCGTCCCCTACAGCCTGCGCAGTGCCGGCATTGTCGCCGGTAAGCATTACAATCCGTTCAATTCCGGCCTGATGTAACTGGCGGATGACTTCAGCCGATGTCTCGCGCACACGATCTGCCAGTGCAATAAACCCGCAGACGTGCGTGTCGTTGCCGATCACGACGACAGTCTGCCCGGCGTTGGAAAGTTCCTCAAGCTGCTGGTGTACCTCAGCGGTTTCTTCATTTCGTTCTTCCAGATAGCGATGGGAGCCCAGCCAGAACTCTCTGCCGTTGATGAGCGCGGTTGCTCCTTTGCCTTGAATAATCTGATAGGCGTCCGCTGCCTGATAGGTAATCTGTTGCTCTTCCGCCGCATCGAGAATGGCAATCGCCAGTGGATGATTGCTGTGCGCTTCCAGTGCCGCAGCGCGTTCCAGCAGCTCTGCTTCGGTGTGACCGTTCAGCGGAACAATTTTGGTGACCACAGGTTTTCCGCGGGTGAGTGTGCCTGTTTTGTCTAAAGCCAGCGCTCTCAAGCGGGAAGGCGCTTCGACAAAGATGCCCCCTTTGATCAGCACGCCATTTCGAGCTGCAGCTGCCAGAGAGGCCACGATACTGACCGGAGTGGAAATCACCAGCGCACACGGGCAGGCAATCACCAGCAGCACCAGTGCGCGGTAAAGTGAATCGTGCCAGCTGAGGTGAAACAGCGTCGGCAGCATCAGCAGAACCAGGAATGCGACAGCCATCACGATGGGCGTATAAACTTTTGCGAACTTTTCCACCCAGAGTTCGGACGGGGCGCGACGCGTCTGTGCTTCTCCCACCATGCGAATGATTTGTGCCAGGACGGTGTTTTCAGCCAGTTTGGTGCATTTTGCTTCCAGCAGCGCGTCGCCGTTGATGGTACCTGCGAAAAGTTCATCGTCTGGCTGTTTGTTGACCGGAACCGATTCACCAGTAATGGGCGCCTGATTGACTTCGCTGTTGCCTTTGGTGACGCGACCATCGAGGGGGATTTTATCGCCCGGTCGAATGAGAAAGATGGTGCCGACCTGCACCGATTCGGGGGGGACGGTCGTTTCATTACCCTCGACATCGCGGATGCGGGCAATGGGAGTCGTCAGGTCCATCAGTGCCGCTACGGCTTTGCGTGCGCGGCCGACACTCCACGCCTCCAGTAACTGTGAAAAGGCGAACAGAAACGCGACGGCTGCTGCTTCGAACCATTCATCAATAAACAACGCGCCGATTACGGCGAGGCACATCAGCAGGTTCATATCGGGACGCAAACGCTTGAATGCAAACCAGGCTTTGGGAAGCACAAACCAGATCCCTGTCAGGATGGCGGCCAGATACTGCAAGCGAACCGGGAGCGGCATGAAGCCGTTTGTCGCTTCTTCCGCACCCAACGCGGCACTGAAACTGCCGGTGAAATAGACATGCGTCAGAAATGCAGAACACATCATCAAACCGCTCAGGCCGGTCAGCAGGCTGCGGCCCTGTCGAGACCAGAATGGGGCAGGCGCCGCCTGTGTTTTTTTCGCATCCCAGATCTCGGCCCGCATGCCTGTCTGGCCGATGGCCTGAATGATGGCGTCCGCAGAGACCTCCTCTGTTGACGGCTTGACGGTCATGCGCCGGTTGAGAACGTCAAAAAACAGCCGCTCTTCTCCACCAACCAGAGGGGAGAGTTCCCGTTTCAGAATGGAGACTTCTTCGACACAATCCATATCCTGGATTTTAAAGGTCAGTTCGACTGGTTTTTGTTCCATGAAAAATCGATATTCAGAAAAGAAAATAGAAAAGAACCGGTTTTAAATCAAAGGTACCTGAATCATCAAATGATAGCACTTCGGCTGAAGAAACAGAAACTGCGGTTTTTTTTCTTCGCAAAATTCTGATAAAAGGTTTAAGATCCGGCTTTGATCGCTGCAAGTGGAATAATTTCCATAACCGTTTTGATTGATGCTGCAACTGAGGAACGCCTCTTACAATAATCGTCCGGCCCGTCGCCTCGCAGTGTGAAGACAGTGGCTCTGAAACGCGGCAAAAACCAGGGCAACAACGACCACCCGCTAAATAAAGGATAAAAATGAGCAAAGACTATCTCGCTCTCAGGCGAAAGAAACTGGTTTCACTTCTGAAGCAGACCGGCGCGGAAGCGCTGCTGGTCACCTGTGAAACGAATGTGACCTATCTCACCGGCTTCAGTGGCGATTCCACTTATTTGCTCATCGGCAAGGGGCAGACGGTTTTAATCAGCGATGGCCGATATACCACGCAAATCGAAGAGGAATGTCCTGGTCTGGATGTTTACATTCGTACGTCGACCGAGTCGATGATAGTGGCTCTGGAAAAAGTGTTGAAAAAAACACATCTCGTCAAACTGGGTTTCGAAAGTCACATCGTCACCTGCGCGTTGCTCGAATCGATGCGTAGTGTATTACCTGCCGTCGAGTGGGTCCCCGTTGCCGATCTGGTCGAAGAATTACGAATGGTGAAAGATGCTTCGGAAATCGAAGAAATCCGCGAAGCCGTTCAACAGGCGCAACGCGGGTTTGAGGTGTTTCGTGCGATGTTGACGGATGAAATGACCGAATTGCAGGGAGCGCATGAGCTGGAACACGCCATGCGCCGTTTCGGAGCGAGGCAGGCCGCCTTTGATCCGATTATCGCCGTCGGCGAACGCGCAGCCCTGCCGCATGCGATGCCTACGCAGAAACGGATGGGAGAAGCCCCCTTTCTGCTGGTCGACTGGGGCGCGATGACACAGAAAGGTTATCGGAGTGATTTGACACGCATGATCGTACACGGACGCGTTGCCAGCAAGTTCGAAAAAGTCTACCGGACTGTGCTGAAGGCACAGATGGCGGCGATTGAAAAAATTCGCCCGGGAGTATTGTGTAAAGACGTGGATCAGGTGGCACGGGCAGTCATCAGTAAAGCAGGATTTGGAAAACATTTCACGCACAGTCTGGGGCATGGGATCGGCCTGGATATTCACGAAGGCCCTCGACTGGGGGGGAATATTTCGACGGAATTAAAACCGGGCATGGTGGTGACGGTCGAACCTGGAATCTATCTGCCGGGCTGGGGGGGCGTCCGCATTGAGGATGATATTTTAGTGACCCGCGATGGACATGAGGTTTTGACCAGCGTACCCAAAGATTTTGAATCTGCTGTCGTGTCATGAGGATTTTGCAATAGAGTACTGTTCGGGTGTCTCTTGGGTGTCAGGCAGTTTCTTTGCCGGACCACAGGCGGCGGCAAAATCGTTAGAAATGTAAGGATCTTAACTTAAGTTGTTTCCTCGTAATCATTATTCCCGCGTGTGTTGTGGCTGATTTTATTGGAGAAACTCGGCTGTTTCACTTGGATTTCGAGGGTGATTTGTCATAGAATCTGTTTCTTAACAAGTCAGGCGAGGTAGAGCGTGCGCGCAATCTGTGTGTTCGGTCCCTTTCCAGACAGAATCAGATACTTAAGTTTAAAACAGGAACGGGTTGCTGACGAGAGTTTGCGTAGAGTTCCATCACATGACCGCAGACAATGCGAATGCAGCATGAGAAATGAAATAAGGTATGGCAATGGCAAAAAACGAGGTGCCGAAAGGTGAACCTTTCGATTTGGAAAAACTTCAAACACTGTTTGAAATGATGGAAAAGCACGGACTGACGGAAGTCAATCTGAAGCGTGGTGAAGAGACCTGGAAATTACGCCGTGGTCCACAGGAAACGTATTCAATGGTTCCTGCAGCTTCAATGTCTCACCCGGTTCAGCACTATGCAGCACCAGCGCCCCCGCCTCCAGCTGCTCCACAGGAAGCCGCACCGGCAGTCGAGTCTGGTCCCGTGATCAAGAGCCCTACTGTGGGAACATTCTACGCGTCTCCCAGCCCCGATGATCCTCCGTTTCTGAGTATCGGATCCAAGGTGAGTGCCGAAACGATTGTCTGCATTGTGGAAGCCATGAAAGTGTTTAATCAGATTCCTGCTGAGATCAACGGGACGATTACCGAGATTCTGGTGAAGGATGGCGAAGCGGTCGAATTCGGCCAGCCTCTGTTCAGAGTCAGTCAAGGCTAAAACCTGTTTTGTAGAATGTTCGCGATGCAGTGATCTAAACGGTTGCGATCAGAATTTCAGATGTCGGATCCTTTTACCAAGTCAAAAACAAATGTTTCAAAGAATACTGGTAGCAAACCGAGGCGAGATTGCACTGCGGGTGATCCGTGCCTGCCGTGAAATGGGCATTGAAACCGTTGCGGTTTTCAGTGAAGCCGATCGGGGCGCGCACTATCTCTCTTTAGCCAATGAAGCCATCTGCATCGGCCCCGCTGCGGCAACGGAAAGTTATCTGATGATCAATCGCATCATCAGCGCCGCAGAAATTGGCAACGTGCAGGCCATTCACCCCGGTTACGGTTTTCTGGCAGAAAACGCCCACTTTGCGGAAGTCTGTCGCAGCTGCAATATCGAATTTATCGGCCCTCCTCATGAGGCAATGGCCAAGCTGGGAGATAAAGTCTCTGCGCGGGAAATCGCCAAAGCAGCCAACGTACATTTATCGCCGGGAACCGAAGGACTGGTGACCGACGAATCCGAAGCGTTAAAAGTCGCGAAGGAAATCGGTTATCCGGTGCTGATCAAAGCGACTGCCGGCGGAGGCGGTAAAGGCATGCGGGTCGCCCGGAACGATATTTCGCTGAAAGCCGGCTTGAAGGCGGCGTCGGCGGAAGCGGAAGCGGCGTTCAAAAATGGCGGCGTTTACCTCGAAAAATATATTGAAAATCCCAGGCACATCGAAGTGCAGATTATGGCAGACAATTTTGGGAATGTGGTTCATCTCTGGGAACGTGATTGCAGTTTGCAACGACGTCACCAGAAGCTGGTCGAAGAGAGCCCGGCTCCCAATCTGCCGCATTCCGTACGAGAAGACATCTGCAAAGCAGCCTGCCGATTAATTGAAACCGCCGGTTATACCAATGCCGGAACGGTCGAATTCCTGGTGGGCCCTGACAATCAGTTCTATTTTATCGAAGTCAATGCCCGGATTCAGGTCGAACACCCGGTGAGTGAACTGGTGACGGGAATCGATTTGATCAAACAGCAGATTCGGGTCGCCGCGGGGGAGAAACTGGAATTCAAACAGAAGAATATTCCCTGCAATGGTTCTGCTATCGAGTTGCGCATCAATGCGGAAGATCCGGAAAACGATTTTCGCGGATCACCCGGCAAAATTACCAAGTTGCGCGTGCCTGCCGGGCCGGGCGTCCGGTTTGACTCTCATATTTACGAGGGGTACACAGTCAGCCCTTATTACGATTCTCTGATAGGTAAACTCATTGTGCATCGGCCGACGCGCGAAGAGTCTCTGGCGTGCATGAGACGTTGCCTGGATGAATTCGTGATTGAAGGGATTAAAACCACAATCCCCCTGGCGAAAAAGATCTTTAGTCACTCGGCATTTATTGAAGGTAAAGTCGATACTACGTTTATCGAACGCACCTGGTAAGAAAATTCCGAACGGTTATTTAAAACGATGTGAAAACGGATCGTTTTGTATTGTAACAGACTCGCAGGCTCACGCGTTCGTGAATCTGAGCATGAGTCCCTTGTCGGCAAAACGAATTCGTGCCTCAGGCGAAGTTTCGCTCACTTCAATTTGTTGTATGGTACATTTTTAAGTCTCGCGTACGACATGAGACTTTACTTTTTAACGAAACAGGTACAGGTAGGAAAATGAAAGTAGGCATTTTAACAGGCGGTGGTGATTGTCCCGGTTTAAACCCGGTGATCCGTGGTGCAGTGCGAGTGATCTGCAATGCAGGCGGCGAAGTTTATGGTTTGCTCGAAGGCTGGCGCGGAGCCATCGAAGGCAACTATATTGAGCTGAATTCAGAAAACACGGACGACATCATCTTCAAGGGGGGCACAATTCTGGGGTCTTCCCGCACGAATCCTTACAAAAATGCGGAAGTGGATGTTCCTAAAGTGATCGCCACGATTGAGAAGCTGGGCCTCGATTGCCTGATTGCCATCGGCGGCGATGATACGCTGGGCGTGGCCAGCAAGCTGTGGAATGATCATAAAGTTCCCGTGATTGGCTGTCCCAAAACCATCGATAACGACCTCAGTTCAACCGATGTCACTTTCGGTTTTGATACTTCCATCAATACCGTCATGGAAGCCGTGGACCGTTTGCGTACGACGGCAGAATCACATCGTCGGATCATGGTTGTGGAAACCATGGGACGTCACGCCGGTTGGATTGCCTTGTTCTCCGGTCTGGCAACCGCCGCCGATTACACGCTGGTTCCAGAAATCGAAATCGATATGGACCGGATGGTGGAAGTCTTGAAAAGACGACGCGCCAAAGGCAAAAAGTATGGCATCGTGATTGTCAGCGAAGGGGCTCAGTTCAGTGCGGAAGAAGGAGTCGTGACTCAGGATGGCGAAGTCGATGATTTCGGTCACGTGAAACTGGGCGGCATCGGCGAAACCGTTGCCAATCTGATTGAAGAACGCACAGGTTTCGAAACCCGACACGTGACGCTGGGTCACCTGCAACGCGGCGGTTCACCCAGTGCTTATGACCGTGTGCTCGGAACACGTTGTGGCGTTCACGCCGGTTGGCTGGCACTCAAGCACCACTTCGGTTACATGGTCGCATTACGGGGAACACAGGTCGTGCCTGTCGCCCTGGCAGATGCGGTCGGCGAAATGCGGGCCCTCGAGAAAAATTTCCTCGAAGAAGCCGACGTGTTCCTGCAGTAGATCTGGCAGCGGAATCCATCATCAAAAACACAGGGCGCTGGCAACAGCGCCTTTTTTTACGCATACAGTAAGGATGTGTTGATGACGGTCATTCGAAACGTGTTTTCCGGTCAGCAGGGGATGAATTACTTAACAATCTTATCTATTGGGCATTCTTGGGTTTCATGGTAGATAAACATCCCCTTGTCTGTTTAAGATAGTAGGTCAGACTCATACCCGCTATTTAGCTTAACCTGCCAGAACGAGAGACCGCTCTCAACGATTTCGATTTTCTTCCCGGAGGGACTAATGACGTCACAGCGCTCAATTTACCTGCCTGCCTTTCTGCTACTCTCGATGTTCTGTTTCTGCCTGTTTTTGAACTCACCAGAAGTGGAAGCAGCCGAGGACGGATTCAAACCGATCTTCGACGGGAAGACACTCAAAAACTGGGACGGCGATCCCCGTTTCTGGTCAGTGAAAGACGGAGCGATCACCGGTAGAACCACCAAAGAAAATCCTACTAAAGGAAATACGTTTCTGATCTGGCAGGGTGGTACGCCTGGCGACTTTGAATTGAAGCTGCAGTATAAAATTATCGGTCACAACTCGGGCATCCAATATCGCAGTTTCACGGTTCCCGGCGATGATAAATGGCGGGTTGGCGGGTATCAGGCCGACTTTGAAGCCGGCGATAAATATTCGGGCATTCTCTACGGCGAGCGCTTTCGCGGCATTCTCGGTGAACGCGGACAGAAAACCGTCATCGGAAAAGATCACAAACCCAAGGTCGTTGGTTCTGTTGGTAATTCTGACGAGATCCAGAAAAAGATCAAAAAAGAAGACTGGAACGAGTATCACATTATCGCCCGCGGCAATCACTTCATTCACAAAATTAACGGCGTGACAACCGTTGATGTCACCGATGACGATGTCGAACAGCGACGGGCAGATGGAATTATCGCACTGCAGCTGCATCAGGGACCGCCGATGGAGGTCCAGTTCCGCGATATCGAATTGAAAGAATTCCCCACAGCGGACAAAACATCTGCGACGGACGGCGCTAAAAAAAAAGTAGTCCTGATCGCCGGTAAAAAAAGTCATGGTTATGGTGCACACGAACATCGTGCCGGTTGCATCTTACTCGCAGAAGCGTTGAACAACAGTGGTTTGAATATTGAAACCACTGTTGTGACGGAAGGCTGGCCCGAAGATGCCAGCGTGTTGCAGAATGCCGACTCGATTGTGATTTACTGTGATGGGGGAGGCCGTCACCCTTATGTGACGCATCTGGATGAACTCAACAAGCTGGCAGAGCAGGGCGTAGGTATGGTCAATCTGCATTACGGTGTCGAAGTGCCTAAAGGGCCGGTGGGAGATGCTTTTTTGCGCTGGGTCGGTGGTTACTTTGAAGAATGGTGGTCGGTGAATCCCCACTGGGTTGCCGACTACAAAAGTCTGCCCGAACACCCGATTTCCAATGGCGTCGCACCGTTTGCCATTAATGATGAATGGTATTATCACATGCGGTTCCAGCCGGAAATGAAAAACGTACAGCCCATTCTGACGGCGATTCCTCCGAAAGAAACACTCAGTCGTCCTGATGGCGCTCACAGCGGAAATCCCGAAGTGCGCAAACTGATCGGCCAGCCTCAGCACATGGCCTGGGCCTATCTGCGTCCTGATGGGGGCCGTGGTTTTGGTTTCACCGGCGGACATTATCACTGGAACTGGGGTCACAACGATTTTCGCAAGCTGGTGTTGAATGCCATCGCCTGGACTGCCAAAGCTGATGTGCCTTCTCAAGGCATCGATTCACCCCCTTTAACGGTCGAACAGCTGGAAGCCAATCAGGATTATCCGAAACCGGACAACTATAATCCTGCACGGATCAAAGCGATGCTGGCTGAGTGGAATCAATAGACGTCTTTTGCTTAGAATGCTTTTTACACCTGAGACTCGAACTTAATCAGATCAAAAGGAAACTGACTCAATGAAGTACCGTTGGCTCGCCATCATTCCAGCTCTGTTCCTTAGCACGGCAATCGCTGTTTCAACACTATCTGCACAGACCGAACGTACGCCCGAAGAAGCTGTACCCAGTTTAACGGTGGCCCCCGGTTTAAAGGCAACACTGTTTGCTTCCGAACCCCGGATCAGCAGCCCTTCGAGCATGGACGTCGATTCACAAGGCCGTGTCTGGATTTGTGAAGTTGTGAATTACCGTGCCAATTTGCGCGGGATCACAACTCGCAAAGAAGGGGATCGGATTCTGATTCTGGAAGATACGAACGGCGATGGCACCGCCGATAAGACAACGGTCTTTTATCAGGGAAATGACGTCAACGGCTCGCAGGGCATCTGTGTGCTGGGCAACCAGGTTATCGTCGCCGCTTCACCGAATGTGTTTCTTTTCACTGACGAAAACAACGATGGCAAAGCAGACAAGAAGGAACTGCTCTTCAAAACCGCCGGCGGCGAGCATGACCATTCCGCTCATACGGCGATCTTCGGACCCGATGGAAAACTGTATTGGAACTTCGGGAATGCAGGTAAACAGGTTTTCGACCGCGATGGAAAACCGATTCTCGAAAGCAACGGGCGTCCGGTGCTGGATAACGGAAAACCTTACTGGGGCGGCATGGTCTTTCGCTGCAATCTGGATGGCAGCGACTTTGAAGTGCTGGGGCACAACTTTCGGAATAACTATGAGATTACCGTCGATTCCTTCGGCACCCTCTGGCAGTCCGACAACGACGACGACGGCAACCGCGGCGTACGCATCAACTATGTGATGGAATACGGAAACTACGGTTATCTCGATCAACTGACGGGAGCCCGCTGGAATACGCCGCGGACCGGCATGCATGAAGACATTCCCCTGCGTCACTGGCATCTCCGAGATCCCGGCGTTGTTCCCAACCTGCTGCAGACCGGCGCCGGTTCGCCGACCGGGATCTGCATTTACGAAGGTTCGCTCCTGCCGAAAAAATATCAGGGAGAAATCATTCACTCTGACGCAGGCCCGAATGTGGTCCGCGCTTATCCTGTCAAAAAAGAGGGCGCAGGTTACGAAGCAGAAATTGCGAATATCATTACCAGCGAACAAGACAAATGGTTCCGGCCGTCCGATGTGTGTATTGCCCCCGATGGCTCGTTGTTCGTGGCGGACTGGTATGATCCCGGCGTCGGCGGACACCGGATTGGTGATCAGACACGCGGACGCATTTTCCGCATTGCGCCTCCCGATGCAAAATATGAGTTCAACAAACTTGATCTGAGTTCGATCGAAGGCGCCATCGCCGGAATCAAAAGTCCGAATCTGGCAACCCGTTATCTGGCCTGGAACAAACTGCATGATCTACAGGAGCAGGCTTTGCCGCAGTTGGAAGAACTGTATCAGTCTGACAACCAGAGGAACCGCGCTCGCGCCCTCTGGCTGTTGGCAGGTATCAAAGGCAAAACGAATCAGTATGTCGAACGTGCAATGATAGATTCCAACCCCGACATTCGGATCACCGGCCTGCGTGCTGCGCGGCGTTACAAGCTGGACGTGATTCCCTATGTGCAACAACTGGTCAACGATTCTTCGCCGCAGGTTCGTCGCGAATGTGCCATCGCCTTGCATCACAATCAATCGCCGGCAGCACCACAGCTCTGGGTGACTCTGGCGGAGGAATATGATGGTAAAGATCGCTGGTATCTGGAAGCACTCGGGATTGGCATGGATGAGCAGGAACAGAAATTCATGTCCGCATGGCTGAAGCAGGCCGGCGACAAATGGGATACGCCCCTTGGCCGCGATCTGCTCTGGCGCTCCAAAATTCCATTGGCGGTCCCTTATCTGGTGAAAATCATCGAGAATCCGGAAACAAAGCAGGATGCGCTGCCTCGCTACTTCCGCGCACTGGACTTCATTTCCGACAAGGAAAAAAATGCCGCGGTGGCAGAGTTGGCGCTCCTGCAGGAACCGGGGAACAAAACACGCGAAACCTATATCATCGCCGAAGCCATTTCCCGTATGCCCGCGAATGTCGTGATGCAAGACAAAAAGTATCAGCGTGCACTGGCGCAGGTCATCGACAGCAGCCGGGGAACTCCCGAGTTCACAAAGCTGGTCGAAAAGTTCAAGGCGTCTCACTACTATCCCGAGTTAGTTGCGCTGGCGAGTCAGTCGGGCCAATCACAGACTGCCGTCGATGCAATCAGCGCTGCTCTGGCTTTGAAACAGAATGTGTTGATTCGCAAGTCCCTGGAAGAGAAAGCCGATACGGAAAAAGAGCAGAATCAGAAACTGGATCTGATCTGGGCACTGGGCAGCTCCAGTCACAATGGCGCGAATGCGATTCTGTTAAACATCATCAACGACGATCAGGAACCGCTGGTCGATCGACGTGAGGCCGTCCGGGCAGTTGCCAAGTCCCGACCCGGCGCACATGCGCTGCTGGATCTGGCCGAGAAAGATTCGTTCGAACCACAATTGAAGCAGACCGCCGCCGCTGCGATGTCGTCGACGATCATGAAAGACGTGAAAGAACGAGCCGCCAAACTGTTCCCGGCTCCCCCGACCAAGGACAATAAACCGCTGCCTCCGATTAATGTTCTGGCGGGCATGAAGGGGGATACCCTGGATGGTCGCGTGATGTTCAACACCAAAGGCACGTGTGCCAAGTGTCACATCGTCAACGGCATGGGCAAAGAGGTCGGCCCGAATCTGTCGGAGATCGGCAAGAAGCTGAGCCGCGAAGCGCTGTTTGAATCGATTCTGTATCCCAGTGCCGGCATCAGTCACAACTTTGAATCGTATACGGTGATTCTGGCTTCCGGAAATGTCGTCAATGGCCTGCTGGTCAATAAAACCGATGACGCCGTTACGCTCAAAGACGTCGAAGCCATCGAACGTACCTTCAAAATGGAGGACGTCGATGAAATCATTCAGCAGAAGATTTCACTGATGCCCGCCGACCTGCAGAAAGTGCTGACGCAGGAAGAACTCGTCAATATTGTCGAGTATCTGACCACACTCAAACAGGCGCAAAAAGTCGAAAAAGCAAGCCGGTAATTCGAGTCAGGGGGGAACTGTTGATTTAACAGTTCCCCCTCGTGCGATTCTGGTCTCACTTGACGAAATGATGGGAAAAGGCCGATGGGAAACCAGGCAAAATTATCCAGTAAAGCATAAAAGTGAATCTGCTCAATAGCCAGAAATGAATATTGCTATTACAGAAGTGACAAGTGATGTCACAACCTCTCATTTTAACAGATTCATTTTCTGATCACCTATGCTAAGATAGTTTTAGTAAGTATTCAATTTTTCCCTGTTGGCTTTTGACATGAAAAAAATCATCGCTGCCACAGAACTTCCCCGGCTTTCAGACCTTGGTACTGATTTGCTTCAGATAACTAAGTACCAGCGGGTTTGCACTCTTTCCACTCCCTTTATTACCTGCCTCGCGTTTTGGCTGTTTGCCTGGTATGGATACTGGATATTTGCGGCTCTGTCGCTGGTCGTAATGAGCTTTGTGACCTATGGGTCAACTTCACACGATCTGGTTCATCACAATCTGGGATTAAAGCGAAACACCAATGAAATATTCTTGTCAATCATAGAAGCGATTTCGCTTCGTAGCGGGCATGCTTATCAGGTGGTCCACTTAAACCACCATGCAAGATATCCTCACGAAGATGATATCGAAGCAGAAGCGTCCCGTATGTCTTTCCTGCGGGCAATTCTGGAAGGTGTTGTGTTTCAATTTCGAATTTATATCTGGGCTCTGCGAAATCCGCGAGGACGATTGAACTGGATTATTGCAGAGGGAGTGATTGTGTTTTCATTGATTTTCGGAGCCATTGTTGCGATTCCGTATACGATCATCCCCATCGTTTATGTCGGGCTGATGATTGCCGGGAGCTGGATTATTCCGCTGATCACTTCATATGTCCCCCATGTTCCACAGGCACCAGATGCCGCGCAGCAGACACGATTATTTCGCGGAACGCTCTTTCGACTGATTGCCTTTGATCACCTTTATCATCTGGAGCACCATCTTTATCCGAGCGTTCCACATCAGAACTGGCATCGATTGGCACAGCGTTTAGATCCCTGGTTTGAGAAAATCGGTCTCAAATCAATTCGTTTCTGGTTCTGATGATCAAATAATATTCGTGTTCGGGAGATTGTAATGATCGGGAAATGGCTGCGATATCTGTTGTGGCAGCCGTATGCACTGTTCTGCCGGCGTTTTCCCTTATGGCCGTTCCGTGTGACGGTTACACAACCGGTGGAATATGTCACCTGCATCCAGATCGATAATTTACTGACACGTCTCTTAAGCCGGTTTAGCGGGGGATACGATTACGCCGTCTGTTATCTGGTGGATGGATCGTTGCTCATCGACACGGGTTTCCCCTGGGCGCGTCGCAGTTTGAAACAGACACTCATCGGACTGGGAGCCATGGATACGATCACTACGGTCGTCAATACACATTATCATGAAGATCACACCGGGAACAACGATCTTCTGGTCGAGCTGTGTAACGCACAGGTGCAGGTTCACCCGGATGCGATTCCGGAAATCCGTTTTCCCGTCGAATTGCGCTGGTATCGCAGCTTTCTGTTTGGGCCGGCTCAAATCACGAATGCAAGTCCCATCGGAGCTTCAGTCAAGACTGAGCATACCAGATTCGACGTGATCGAAACGCCGGGACATTGTCCGGGGCATATCTGTCTGTTCGAACCGGATAAAAAAATATTATTCAGCGGAGATCTCTACATCGCCGCCGACCTGGATAGTCAATTGGGTGATGCGGATGGGCCTCAGTGGATCACCAGCCTGGAGAGAGTCAAGGAATTAAAACCTGAATGGCTATTCGATGCCCATGGAACCGTTTTCGAAGGGGCAGAGGCAGTCGCACAGCAGCTACAGCGAAAACTCGAATTTCTGCAGACCATTCGGAGCCGCGTGCACGAGTATGCCACGCACGAGCAAACGATTGAAGAGTTGACTCGGAAAGTGTTCGATCGCTGTAGTCTGGTCCATTTTCTTTCCTTTGGCGAAGGCTGGCTCTCCTTGATTACCGGCTCCGATTTTTCGCGGAGCAACATTGTGAAATCCTTTCTCCGTGAAAAATTTCGTATGGAAGCTTCTGCCGATGAAAATGCATTCATGAAAAAAGAGATTCAGGATACCCGTGTTTCTGCTTCAGATGCTCAACAATCATGATCGGAATCTGTATGATGAAATTGAGAATGAAAACCGATTCCCTCTGTCCGCAGTGAGAAACTCCCGTGTCTGAAACCAACCGTTACCGTGAAATTGAAGTTGCCGGCACTCCCCGTGAGATGGGGCGGCAGTTGGGCGAGGCGGCTTGTGAAGAAGTGCGTGCCTTTTGTGAGGTGGCGCTGGAGCGACTGCAGGAAACAATGCAGGTCAGCAGCGATCAGGCGAAATCGCTGGCGGAACAGTGTCTGCCTTATGCGAAAGAATATAGCCCTGATTCCGTCGAGGAACTGCAGGGTCTTGCGGAAGCCGCGGACCTGTCGTTCTGGAAAATCATGCTGCTGCAGATTCGTAATCAGTTCACCGCAGACCCCGATTCCGGCTGCACCTCGCTCAGTCTGCCTGCGACTTCCCAGCGCTCTGCGATTGTCGCGCAGAACTGGGACAATGATCCGGCCCTGGATGCCTTTACCATCATGCTGACGCGCCGTCCGCTGGGAAAACCGGCGCTGATGACGCTGACTCAGGCGGGATTGATCGCATATGTCGGCTTTAACGCAGCCGGCATCGGCGCGTGCCTGAATTCGCTGCCGGCACCGAGTCGCCCACTGGGAGTGCCGCATTATTTCACGCTGCGGGAACTGTATGAGGCAACCACCCTCGATGCCGCCGTCCACGCGATCCGGCGGGCGCAGCGTGCGATTCCGGCGAATATCATGCTTACGACTACCGAGGGGCCCGCGAATCTCGAAGTCACGATAGACGACGTGAAAGTTCTGCGTCCGGAAGAAACAAGCTGGATCACGCATACCAATCATTGTCTGCATCCGGACCTGTGTGAATATAACGAGCAGTTTCCGGAACTGATCGGCTCGCATCCCCGCAAAGCCCGCATTGATGACCTGCTCAGCGCGAACGCCAATGAAATCGGCGTCGAGGAAATCAAGGTCGCACTCAGGGATCATCAAGGACATCCTCGTTCCATCTGCCGACACGCCAATGATGAGCCAGGTTTCGGATTCTGGCAGACCGTTTTCTCTGTGATCATCGAACCGGCGCAAAAACGGATGCATGTCGCACGCGGAACCCCCTGCAGTGCGCCCTACGAGATCTATCAGCTATAGACAGATTCTGCGTGGTTCAGGCTGATAATCCCTCACACATTTTATTTATGTTGAGCGTGCAATTTTATTTCTTTTTCGATTCATTCTTGACCTTAGTTGTGATTTTAGGCGGCTTAACGCGATTTGAAACGCTTAAGTAACTGGCCACAACTTCAATCAGTTTTCGGCGGTCGACCGGTTTAGTGAGGTAGTCGTCGCAGCCTGCGTCTAGGCACTTCTGTCGGTCTCCGCTCATGGCGTGAGCCGTCAAGGCGATGATGGGACCCTGGTAATCGGCGGCTCTCAATAATTTTGTGGCTTCATATCCGTCCAGAACGGGCATCTGCATGTCCATCAGGATGGCGTCGAACGGACAGCCATCCTGCATGGCTGCAGTCGCGGTATCAAATGAAATCTGTCCATTGTCGGCAACGGAGACTTTCGCCCCTGCCTTCTTCAACAGGAAACTGATCAGCCGTTGATTGTCGGGACCATCTTCAGTGAGCAGGATGTGATAGTTCTCGAGCGGAAACTCTGTCTGAGGTATTTTCTTCACTTCTGCCGTTTCGCTGACCGGTTTGATTCCTTTTTTCAGGAGTCGAACATTCTCTAACGGGCCGGTCTGAATGGTGACGGAAAACGTGCTTCCTTCGCCCACCGTGCTGGAGACGGAAATTTCGCCCCCGAGGAGTTCTGCCAGTCGTTTGCAGATGGTCAGCCCCAGACCGGTTCCGCCATATTTTCGAGTCACGGAATTATCGTCTTGCATAAAGGGCAGGAAAAGATGATCAATTCTGTCTTCTGCAATCCCCATGCCCGTGTCGATGACGTCGAACTGAAGTTTCGGTTGCTGATTCTTTGCAGTTAGCAGCCGCGTGACAATCTGGACGGAGCCTGTTTCCGTGAATTTGATCGCATTGCCCACGACGTTAATCAGAATCTGGCGCAGTCGAGTAGGGTCAGAGCAAATCGTTTCCGGGATCGGGCCGTCGAAGCGGACTTCGAAAGGTAGCCCCTTGGCCGCAGCCCGGACTTTCATCAGGGAATAGACATTTTCAATCAGTGCGTGAGGGGAACAGTTGACCTGTTCCACTACGAGTTTCTCTGCTTCAATTTTAGATAAATCCAGGATGTTGTTTATCAGTTTGATGAGATATTCGCCGTTCTCTTTGATCGTGAGCGCGGCATCGACGTCCCCGGGATGGCTGGCGTTGTCGAGAATGATGTCATTGAATCCTAGAATGGCCGTCATCGGCGTTCGAATTTCATGGCTCATATTGGCGAGGAATTCGCTCTTGGCCCGATTCGCTGCTTCTGCCGCTTCTTTAGCTTTGAGCAATTCGGCTTCCGCCCGTTTACGCGATGTAATATCCGTGCCGTAAAGGTTGATGTAGTTCTCTTTGGTAACGGGAGTCATGATTAAAGAGTAACAAAGTTCCTCCGCATCCAGTTCCATTCCCACGGACTCTTCTGAATCAATGGCTTCCCGACAGTTGACATAGACTTCCCCGGGCAGCACATCGCCAACCTGAATGCCCCAGTGTCGGAGTAGAATGTTGCTGGAGATGTTGGCGTAAAGCAGGATTCCCTTGTCTGAGATTCGCAGTACAGGGTTCAGATTTTCATCGGGAAAGCGTGATAATCGTTCTATTTCTTTGGAGGTGCGTTGCTGTTCCGTGATGTCAAGGATGATGGCAACGAACACGGGTCTGTCGCCGAGGACTGATGTTTCGAGATGCACCTGCACCGGATAGTCGGTACCATCCTTCCGATGGTGGACGGTCTTGAACTCGAGACTGTCATGTGTTCCTTCGAGCAGCGAAGATATCATTTCCGCAAAGGATGCGTGTGATTCTTCCGGTTTGATATCAACGGGTGTCATCTCGCGCAGCTCTTCCATGCTGTAGCCAATATTGCAACGAGCTCCTTGATTGACGTGGACGAACTTGAGGGACTCTGTCTCAAAGATATAGATTTCGTTGTGAGACCGATCCAGAATTTGACCGAATGCACTTAACCGTTCGGCTTTTTGATTCATTGCTGCAAACTCACTGGTCTGTTTTTTTAATCTTTCAGCTTGTTTCTGCAGCAAACAGTTTTTCTCCGCAATCATCCGATTGGCGAGTTGCAAATCGCGTGTTCGACTTTTGACTTGTGATTCCACGGTTACATTCGTTGCTTCCAGCGCAGCCTGTTGTTGCGCCATTGCTTTCATTTCCTTTAGACTCTGATGGATCGCAATCATCAGGAAAATGTCTTCGAACAGCACCCAGGCACTATGCTCGATCGCACGCCAGGGGCTCGATGTGAGAACTCCAAATATGGCCTGGGGGTCATAGAATCCGAAAACAGTGTGATCAATCACGACAACGGTCGTAGCAGACGCGAGTACGCGCCAGTCTCGATAAAAGGCAAGGAATGCCAGTGAACCGAAGATGTGAAAGTGTGTTTCGATGCGACCACCGCTCAGGTGGATTAACAGAGAAGACATCAGCATCTGGCTGACGGCGATCACCTGACGGGTTAACGTCGAGCCGGGACGTGTCAGGGCAAGGTAAACTGGAAAGAAAGCAATCAGTCCGCCTAGAAAAATTGCCGCCCAGACATGTAGATGAGTTTCACTGTAGGTTCCGATCCACGTACGCGGAGACAGCCAGATTGCGGTGCAGATGCAGGCAAGCCATTGTATAACCATCAGCCCGGCAAACAGCCGGTCGGTTCGCTGGAACAGATCTGTACGGTTTTCGTGGAACAGATGATCTGCCCTTTGTGAAATCGTATGATCGTGCGATGTGGATACTATTGCTGAAGACACGACTGATTTTCCTTACTGCAAGCTTCGTTTCGTTCCTGTAACGGGCAACCGAAGGCGAATGTCTGTTTTTTTCCCGGTGTTCCGTTCCTCAGGATTGCCTCAAGGGCACTTCTCCCGGCGTTGTCTCCTGAATGACCTCGTGATTTTGTGATGCCACCTTGAAACTGCAATTGACCATCCACGCTATACAACAGCGTATAACCCGATGTCGCCGCACGAAATCTGACTGCTTCCGAACCATTTTCATCACAGGCCACGGTGACGCCTGGAATTGCTGCTGCTGAAGACCAGAGGTCTGTTTTCACCCAATCAGCAGCAAACGTGGATGATTTAAAGAACAGAACTTGTGCATCAACCTGTCTGGAGCAATGCGCCATTAACAAGGCTAATTCACGAATGCTGGCACGGGTACAGGGGCAGTGAGGGTGCGCAAACATGATAAGTGTGGGGCGAATTTCATTCTGTTTTATCAAACAGTCAGCAGGCCAGTGCTTCGGAGACTCGGTCGTTTGCCCGGGTGTCGTCTGATACTCCCAGAGGGATGACATGCCAATTCCCACCAGAGCAACCCAGATGAGTGTCACTAAAGTAAACCACGAATGTTTCTGTTTGTGAGGGTGCAACCTCTGCGCATCGCCAGAATCTTGACGGACGCGGTGCGAAGTTGTTTCTTGTGAATTCATAATCTCTACCAAATCGTTTGCAGGCTGCTTTGTTCTTCATGCCTGTTTGACGGTGCACAACACGAATGAGTGAATGGTGAATGTTTAGTCTGCTTAAGATGTGCACTGTTTACTCAGGTTGACAAATTTACAAACAGTCATTCACTGATAGCATATGTTGTATTTTGAGAACGTGGTGGCAAATTGCAGTGAAACCGGGCGTGTTTCGAGTGAGAAAAAACGACCATATTGAAGAGGCTTTATAACCCCTAAAAATAAACAAAGTCGTGGAGGAATTACCATGAAGACTAAATAGACCTCCTGCTGAACTGTAATTTCATAAGTGAAATGCAGCTCGGGAGTTCCGCATTGAACAAAGGTTTTAACCTGCCCGCTTCACAGGCAGCGGGTTATTCTTCCAGATCTGGTCTCTGAAAGGCTCCGTAGAGAGTTTTACCTCCCTGAAATATCAGTGTATTTCCTCCTCGGATACTCGCGAAAAGCAGAGGAGGGTTTGATTCTCTTTGAATAGAGTGACCTGCAGCGAGGCGTTGGATGATTTGAAATTCTGGATTCAGCCTGATTCAGCCGGATTCAGACAGACGTGTTATCAGCAGGGGAGCGCTTGTCTCAGCGCAAAACAATTCCGAGCGTTGGTTCCGTGATCATCGCCTGCTTTGCTGTTTCGATTCCGTCACCAGATGTCATTCCTCAGTAAACCGGTGCCGACATCCGTTCGACGCTGACATCCATCCGTAGTAAATCCACCGGGTCTCCGAATTGTGAGTAGATGGCCACATCGGCTGCGTCCCGCCCGTAGGCGATCGCCACCCGTCCCCCCTGCAGATTGTCTTGCGTCGGATCGAACGTGTACCATCGGCCTCCGACATAAGCTTCAAACCAGGCGTGCAGATCCATCGGCTCAAGCGTCTCCAGGTAGCCTACGACCATACGCGCCGGAATCGAAAGCGCGCGACAACAGGCGATGCCTAAATGGGCCATATCGCGGCAGACGGCCTGTGACCGTTCATTGACTTCGCAGGCACTAATGATCTCCTGCCCCTCTCCAGGGGCATACTTGATCGTGTTGCGAATGTACTCGACGATAGCAGTGCACTGGTCGTACCCGGGAGCCCGGTCTTCGACGAGCGAGGATGACAACTGAGTGAAGCGGTCCGATTCGCAATACCGGCTGGGTAAGAGGAATGGCAGCGTTTCATCAGGCAACTGCTGTACGGGGATAAAGTAAGCTCCCGGTGCCGTATCAGAGGAGTCGGCGGCCTGGATATCAAACGAGGTTTGAATGGAGAACGGGCCCGCAGGGGCTACCAGCCGCTGACACAAATTGCCGAACGGGTCGGTGAATTCGACCGCTGGTACACTGGGTGACAACGCATATTGCTCGCGGCCCACCCACTGCTGATATCCGCTACGGGGCCGCAGCATCAGCAAAAATGGGGTCGCAACGGGAATGTCGAACTCAAGGGAACAGGAAACGTGTAACCACATGGAAATTTAACTCCGACAGCAGGCTTAAGAAAGGCGGTCCGGTTTTCCGTAGTCGGAATTCAGCGGCGAATTATTATAATATCAATACAGAGGTGTCAGCGCGCTTACGATTAATCAAGGGCCGTTTTGGCAGCACTCATGGCGGTTTGTTATATCCCGCCAAATTCTGTTCAGTTCGGAGATGGTCTTCAGCAACCGGCACTTTAGGATCGTCAATTCGATCTGCCAGACCGATGGATGACTGTATTCTAGATGGAAATCAAAGAAATGACAGTGGTTAGTTATCGATTATGATTGGTTGAAATGGCTCACGAAAACGCTTTCCTCAAATCAAATACGGGACAGAAACAAAAAAGGACTCACGACGAATAGCCGTAAGTCCTTTGATATTAAGTGCCCAAGAGAGGACTCGAACCTCCACGGGGATATTCCCCACTAGCCCCTCAAGCTAAGAATGGTAGATTGAGGAGATGCCGCTTTTACGTTGTAACTACATTGATGCCAGAAAGATGTGTTGATTTTACATTGTAATGCCGTTGTAGGTAAATTGCCTTAAAATTTGCAATTCTGTCCGCGATTTGTCCGCGGTAGCAACAGCCTGCTTCTTCAGGTAAACGGACCGTTAAAATATATAACATCATGATCCTGCATCAAACAAGACCTTTCCTAGAGGGCAAGGGCGAGCGGATTTGTTCACCCGCAGAATTGAGCGCCGGGCCATTTATGACATGCGATTGCGATTCTTGGAACTTAATCCTGAAGTGTAGTAATCAAACTCTCGATTGTTGCCAAGTCAATCTGTTCACGTGATGTCCAATTCAGCAATGCGGCAGCGCGGTCTTTTGCTGGCGCGCTTACTGGCGGAATCTCATTATCAGGTGGATTTAGAGCAAACACGAGTAGATTAACCTGATTCGTTGAAAGCGAGGCTATGGCGGTCGCAAGTTGCAGGCGCTTTGAGGCATTGACTGTGCAGCCTCTTTCTATCTCCACTGGGATGCGGTCGAAGAAAAGCTGATATTCCTTATCACCTTTGGATTCGCCCGGAAACTTACTATCACTTTCAGATGGAGTCGGGTGATTCCCAGCGCTGATTGCACCCAATAGTATTGCTGTCGCCGATTTCTCCGGGTATCCAACAATATCGGCGTAAACGACTGATCCGAGTAATCCTGTGATGTTCACTTTTGCAACTCGAACAGGAATCAGCTTACGTTTGTGTCCCAGTGGATCATCACGAAACGCAGCCTGCCATTCGGAGGTGGCGAAGTCCGATTTCAGATAGTCCGGTGACAAAATTGCTATTGTTCGATCCGTATCCCTGACCGCTAAATCCATCTGTTCGACAAAGTTCGTTCCTGGCAGGAAATCTTTGTATTGAACAGTGATTTTGTAACCCGCAGACAGCAACACACTACCTACCCAACGAGCCCAGTTTTCGTCAACTTTTGTGTAGCTAATAAATATACTTTCCACTTTTGTATTCACCTCTACGTTACCTGTAATAGCAGCAACCTGAATTCGATCCAGTTTTTCGTTTTCCACGATAAATTCGATCCGCGATTTCTTTGCCCGATCCGTTGTAACCACAAGTATGCCAGTCTCTTTTTTTCCTATGTGCGAGCCCGACTCAAATTGCGCTGCCGACTTAGAGTCAGTAACAAAGCGAAACTGCGGAAGTCGCCTTTTTTTGTTCCCATCTGCCCGCCATATCAACGTGCAAATCAATTTCACGTCTTCGCTGGATAAGTTTCCTATAAGCCCATCGTCGTCGAGAAACAGTTCGCGGCCATTTTGTTCGATCGCTCTAGAAAATGTGGATAATAGTTTTTGTGTGTCCTGTACATCAATTTGAAAAAAACCAGATGGATCCAAAGTTGATGAAAGAAATTCGACGACTCGAGCGCGATAAAATTCATCTGCCCGAGATACACGTTTTCGGCTCTGAGTCACGGCCTCATTACCATCATCCTCTTTGAGAGCTATATAGCAATTGGCCAATTCAGGATACAATTCAAGCGCCCTCTCGTAAGCAGACCGGACATCCTTTTTCGCTGGCTGAAATTCTTTCTCTTTGGGAAAGTCTGGTGGTGGTGCCAACATTTGCGAAATAAGACTATTTACATTTTGACGTAGTTGCGTATCGTTGATTGCTTCCAGCATTCCCCCAAACTTTGCAAACAAATCCATTCGATTAATCCATGGTACTGACTGTGTCAATAAATCGACAGGAGTCAGTAGTACGTATTGCGATTTGAAGACTGGGAGAATAAATTCTTTGTTAACCCAACGCTCTTTGCGAAAGTCGAATTTGGCTCGACGAACATTAAATTCTAGGCATTGGTCGGCAGCCAGATGCCGCTTGGTAAATTTCTCAGTAAAATCCAGCAGGAATCCGTGGCAAAGATTGGTAATGAAATCACTCAATGCATCTTTTCCAGCCCCCTTTGAAAACAGGAATAGCCGCTCGAAATGACTGCCTTTTGAATAATTTTCATCTCCAAAATCGCTCAATGGTCCCTGAAGGCCAACCATGGCTCCATTAGAAAATGTGCTTCCTAAGCCACGACCAGCATTGCTACCAACAGAATAGCCAAGCCAGTTGTTGGGTATTTCAGAGAAATGCAGCCATTCCCTCTCCTGAAACTCACTGATAGTTCCTGCAATAACTTTATTCCGCACAAACGAAACATACCGGACAATATCCTGATGGAGTTGCTGATACTCTGACTTCTTACTATCAAAAATGAGGAATGGATCAATAAAGAGTGGTAAGTCGCTAACCAACGAGATGTCAAACACATTTTCAGATGCGAGTAGGTCGTTCGAAATGTTGAAAAAGTCTGAAAAATACATAAAAATGCCACTTATTATATTTTAGTGGAGTTGTGGTTCGTCAGTGAGACGCTGCCAGAGTGGAAAATAGTGTTCAAATTAAGCTATGGTGTCAAATGTTCAATTTGATTGGTTTTTTCTAGAAAACTCAGGGCAATAAAGACACAGTCATCTGTTACACTCCTAGCTTGAAATTGTCTCATGTCGATTTGGTCAGGATTCCGGTTCTTCGTTTTCGGCTGTTTGTACTCCATTTCAGCTAAGTAATATCACAGTAAACCAGCTACAATAATCAAAGAATCTACTGGATAAACATCTAATATTTCAGCTTGTTTCTTATTCTATTAAGTGATACAATGCCGCTGTGTCATGTGGTGTCTTCGGCAGGATTGGTTTGTATCATTTGTATCATTTTCTGGTTTGTCAATATTAGATTTGTCTGTTTTTTGAATTTCTGTGAAATCCATAGGAGTATGTGATGTCTCTTCAATCGGACCTCACTTTGTTGACCGAAGCAAAATCACTGATCATCCGGTCCGGTGTTTCTCAGACGCGTTTAGCTGAGATGTCAGGTATTTCCCGAGTGCAAATCAGCCGAATTGCTAATGGGCGCGTCCACACAGTTACAAAAAACACTTTGCGACTTCTGAGGCAGGCTGTGTCTAACGGACGAGACTCATCGTCTGAACGTGTCGACTTAAAAGAAGCAGCTTCTAAAGATCGGTATCGACAACTTATCGAGCAAAAACTTGGTAGAAAGTCGTTTGCAGGGCTCGGGCTACCGGACCTGCCGCCTCAGCCTTTGGAAGCCATTTTTGTTATGCCAGAAGCTATCCGTCAGAGTTATGACGAACCGGGTGATATAGATTGCGACGACGAAGGGGTGATGGCAGCACGTGTCGCGAGAGATCAGTACGGTGATTCGTTGCGTGAGAACGAGAGACTCAATGCTGATGAAGCGATCCATGCATTCCCGCGATTAGTTTTGATCGGCTGTCCGGGATCAGGCAAAACGACGTTAATGCAGTATACGACTGTGATGACGTCACGTGGCGACTATTTTCACCATGATTGTCTCCCTGTCTTCATCAGGCTTCCGGAGTTTGCGGCAGCGATGGAGTTGGATCCTACAATTGACTTCTTTGGGTGGATTAAATCTCGAGTTGAATCGTTTGGTGCGAGCGACTTTGGCGAAACGTTACAGTCGTGGTCGGAGGCTACGTCGAAGAGGTTGCTTTTTCTACTGGACGGACTGGATGAAGTGCCCGATGACGATACGCGTCTGCGTCTTGTTGAGACAACCAGAAATTTTATCTCTGAATTTCCTTCGAATCGCTTTTGTGTAACGTCGCGGCCTATTGGCTTCGACCCCGGGCCCTGGAGGTCACTTGGGTTTGAAGTGGTACGGTTGTTGGAATACGGTGACACGCAGATTCGCAAAGCGATTTCCAAATGGTCACTGCTGTTGGAGCCTGATAACGACTTGCAGGTTTCTCACAACCTTGAAAAGGCGATCTGGGAAAATCCTAAAGTCCGTCAAATTGCATCCAATCCTTTAATTCTGACGATCTTAATTTTTCTTTGTCGCAGCCGGAATTACGCTCTGCCTAGGCGTCGCGTTGATCTGTACGAAAAGGTCGCGGAAGTATTTTTGGAAACATGGGAGGCCAGCAAGAGACCGACAGGTGAGTTCTCTGAGACGCTCGGTATCGACCTCGATGCCCGAGAACTGGAATGGCTTGTAGCGGACCTTGCTCTACGGATGCAAAGAAACGGAGTGGTGACGGCGAAACGCTGGTGGATTGAACAATGTTGGCATGAAGCTTTTGCAACCAAACTCGGATTCGATGACCAGATCGCTAAGGACGCGACTGCTCGTTTGCTCCGATTTGTTTCGGGACGAACGGGAATATTTGAAGAACGATCGCTGGATCTCTACGCATTTTCCCACCGGACATTGCAGGAATATTTTGCGGCAGTCGGACTCACTAATGAAGCTGATAATAATAGACATACCGACCTAGAAACTTTGGTCCGCCCCTATTTGTTTCATCCTGAGTGGGACGAAACAGTTCGGCTAGTAACGGCTCGAATTACACCTCCGCGAGCAGAACGACTTGTTCGGCTAATGCTGGATGATCAAGATCCTTCTGGACGATTTTTGAATCGCGGTCCGCTGTTGGCGATGCGATGTTTACTCGACGGGTCCACAATAGCCAACCGTCAGGTTGTAAATCAGCTATTTCATTCGATGGATCGTCTGGGGACATCACCCTGGTTGGGTATCACAATTAAATGCCTCAACATGCTGCGTCAGTTTGAGGAGACACGATATGCTGAGCATGCCAGACAGGCCTTAAATCGGATTCTCGATCTTGCGCAGGTGGAACTTCCTTCCGACGATTTTGAACAACTCGAAAGAGTTAAATACGATGATCCGGAGCTTGATCTAGAGCAAATAACTGCCGAATTTGATAAGCCGTCTGCGGTTGTGAAGGCTCCGATTGCTGATAGTTCAAATGAATTTATCTACATTCCCAACTTCAAGTTATTGAAAGATGACTTTCCAACTTGGCAAAACGATGCGACTTGCCAGTTGCATTCTCCCAACACGTCAAATGAAGTCAAGCACTTGCTCATTGTGCAGATGGCAACGCAGAGCAGCGTGCGGATGAATTGTTTTCCCATACTGGCGAGGGTTATCGCAGACGAGCCAGACGAAGAACTAAAGGTGCTGGCTATCTCATTCATGGGGCGATTTACCAACAATAACGAAGAAGCGGTGGTGTTACTTACAAGCCTGCTCAATGATGTTTCACAGTCGGAAGCCATCCGTGGTGAAGCTGCGTGGGCTCTCGGTAGTGTTGCTGAGTGCGACCAAAATATTCGCGATATGTTACAGAACTTATTATTCGATCTGGATGAATCAACCGAGGTAAGGCGAAATGCTGCTTATGCACTTACGGAAGTCGTCGATCAGGATCTTCATCTCGTTGATTCGATACTACAGATGGCGAACCAGGATCCGTCGAAGAGCGTTCGAGTGGCGTCTTTGAATGCGCTTAGAAGGTGCATTCGGCCGTATCCACATGTCCGTGAAGCTTTTTTGAAATGGGCAAGCGGAGAAGGACTAGAGGCACGGGTAGCTTGTCAGATTCTTGCGCGCTCACTTGCGGAGGGAGATATCAACTGGGATCGATCCTTAAGCTTGTTGGTAGAAGAAGTAATACGCCGTATTGGTTCAGACGACGGATTAGGAGAACCGTGTCCGCACGTATTGTCAGCACTAACGGCGTTAGTAGAGGCACGTGAGTCTCGTGGCGGTATCACACTTCAGGAAACACTTGCAGGTGCTTTTAATAGCATCGTAGGCAGACTAGAATTCTGTTTTGTGTTCGGCTCAACTGCAAAAAACCAACAGTCAGCTGACAGCGACATCGACGTAATGATGGTTGGAGATATCACGATGGATGTGGTGAGCCCATTGCTAAAGAATGCCGAACGAATTCTTGGCCGACAAATCAATCCTACCATTTACAGCTCTTTGCGTTTTCGAGACAAGTTACAAGATGGAAATCACTTTTTGATGACCGTGATGCGGGAGCCCAAGTTACCAATTTGCAGGGCAGAAGCTTCATTAACTGAGAAGGACCTGAACGATGAGCTTAGAGCAATGGCGCCGGAACGGCTGGTTAGTTAGCAACGACACGACTGAAGCAGAAATTGCTCAGCTTTTCGAAGTGGTTGACCGAGAATTATCTGACGCCGACCAGAACATTAGTATCGACGGGAAATTTATGCATGCTTACGATGCGGGGTTAATTCTTTGCATGATTCCTTTACGAGCGTGGGGATATAAAGTTGCCAAAGGTAGCGGGCATCACAAGCGCGCGATCGAATCGCTTCCCTTGACAATTGGGCCAGAATTTCGTGATGTTTCAGATCAGATTGAAATTGCTTCACGAAAACGAGGGCAGGCGATGTATGACAGAATAGACGTTGTAGAAGAGACAGATACAGTCATTTTTATTCAAAAGGTGAAAGATCTTCGTGTGACTGTTTTAGAATTCCTAGAGCAGGATTATCCACAACTTCTACCTTAGTCGAAATGAGAATCTCTTTCGTGTGCGTCTTCACAAAAGCAATTATGGAGTTAATTTACTTATTGACCTTACTCCAAGTTTCTTTAAATGTTTGAGGGTGTAAACAACGGTCAGAAAACGTAGCGCCTGCCGGTTGAAAAACATAGTTCTGTCTGTGAAGATTTCGTCCGGCTGCTCGGGTCCACCGCAACGCCAAAGACCTTGAAGCAGAACAAAAATGAAAGACACACCAGACACGATTGCCCGCACCGATTACACAAATTCCCCCTCCAAAGAAAATCTCCTTCAAACGTCGTTTGATTGAGATCTAGCACACCCCGCAGGGTTCGAACCTGCAACCTTCGGTTTCGTAATCGCCCAGGGGTAAAATCACGCTTTGATGACACTTCACAAAACCTCTATTTTTGTAGGGTTTTAGCTTTTACCATTTTTTCACAATGCTTTGATTTTGGTGCGATTTTTGGCATTTGTGGGGGGATTAGTGGGGGGATTGAAATTACTGTTTCTCGACAACGATTCCAAGTTTTTGATTAAGAGTTTCAACCGATCTTGAAAGCCTTGGACTTCCCCAGGAATAGTGGGCGCCTGCCCGAGAGTGTATACTCT
>TARA_R110002111_G_scaffold259874_1_pt1 | contig 93358 bp, 85 predicted proteins | sample TARA_R110002111 | Tara Oceans TARA_R110002111 (sample SAMEA4397363) | marine metagenome | biome: Polar Biome; feature: [ZZZ] marine water layer (ENVO:01000295); material: water (ENVO:00002006), including particulate matter (ENVO:01000060) such as... | depth 199 m
AATTATATGATATCTCTGGATAAACGTCACTAATTCAATGACGTTGCTATCCCAACCAGTGCCGCAAGCTTCATTGCGGTATATTCGTTCAACGGTACATCTTTATGCTTGGTGGAAGGTATTTTTATAATCCAATCGCCCAAGACATCGCCTTTGGAAAGGTTGTAGCGTCCGTCCTTTTCCTTCATGGAAAATTTCATCTGAACCCCGGCCAACGAAAATTTGTTTTCCGGTGATACTTTATCAAATTTTATTGCTCGAGCTTTTCCGTGAGTGTTAAGAACAGTTTCTGGCACATCTTCTGGCTCCATTGGTTCAGCCACCAAGGCACCAGGCAGATCCGCTCCTAAATATGAGAGAATATGGAATTCGTTGTCGATATGAACTTTAAGCCCTTGTGTTATCAACTCCCTCAGCGATCCCTCCGGAAGCAAATTGGACAATGTGGGATGTAGCCTTTGGTTTCTCGCCCATGGTTCCGCCATTAATTTTCCAGCACGAGGAAACGCTGGGTGAGTAATCAAACTAAAGGTAGGGCGGTTTATATCGCTCTTAAATTCTTCGGCAAAGCTCAGTACATTTCTGCCGCCTTGAAAGCCAGCCAAATAGCCAACCAGCCTGCCGTGCAAACTCAACCTGAGCACATTTATCTCATCTGCACGGCTATCGCTCATTAATCACCCCCCAGTAAGCCCTGCCATGGATCGTCCGAAAGACTTTTTTTTATGTCTTCTTTTGCCGATCTTGACGATTTTTCCACCAGGGCCACATGCTCTTTATTTGGCTCTAAACTCTCCTGTTCTAGCACCGCCATAACAGCCCTGAGCTTTTCCCTGGGGATGAGCATGAGCTCGCTATTCAAGCCCTTCGCTAACAACTCCAAGGTATCGAGCCTAGGGTTTCCTTTGGATTCCAGGCGCTGATACTGCTGGCGAGACACGCCTATACGCAACATCATGTCGTTCTGCTTGAGGCCAAGCGCCAGTCGCCGTCGTTTTATCTGTTGAAGTATGGAGCTCATATTGGTAATCACATATGTTGCTTTTACAGTAACATGCAACATATTAGTTTCTTTTTTGCTCGAAGGCAACTCATGCATTGCTTTTAGACGGTTTGATAAAGCCTGAATGAAAAAGCAACATGAATATTGCTTTTTGGTTGTTGTGCTCTCGTTATTGACCCATCAGGCACCCAGCCAACGACTTGTGGCCTGCCTCCACTGGGCACCTACACGGAAGACACAGAACGAATCTGCTGTTTACCCTTCCGGCTGCTGGTGGGTAGCCAATGCCGTTGATACTGAAGATTGACCAATACCAACCGGATCAGGTGGCAACAAAGTGTCCACTGCATTGTGTTTTTGTCTGGTTTCCTGTGGGGCGGGGTTTCCGGAAACTCCTGTTTTTCCGGGAATTGTGGTTTTCTGTATTGCTTTGAGAGGGTGCGGCATCGGGATCAATTCCCGCCCGCAAACAAAGCACCTCCATCACGCCCCGACCAGTTTGAGCACCCGCTCCAGCATCGGATCTTTACCTTCCTCGCGGCCTTTTCGTCCAAGGTAATGCAGACGGATATGGGGCGGGATGCCGACACCCTCATAGAGCTGGCCATCGTAAGCCAAGTAGATTTCGTTGGATAAGGTCAGGTGCCAGCCATTTGGCAGGTGACGCTCGAGGGTGTCGGAGAGAATGCCCTGGGTGGGCTCACCAATCAGCGTGAGCCGGGGGTGCTGCAGTAGCGAGAGCAGGAAAATTTCTGCGGCACTGGCGGTCAGTTCGCTGGTCAGCACAAACAGGTTGCCACGGTAGGTCTGGCTGGCAGGGACCACGTAAACAGGCTGCTTGCCGGTGAACCCATTGCCGTGGCGGGCGGACTTTGTAAATGCCAGCCGCTTGCGATCCGTTAAGTAGGCGGCAAGCCGCAGCGCCACGCCATCATAGCCCCCACCGTTACTGCGGAGATCCACGACCAGGTTAGGGAGCTCGCCAACATCGGCCAGTACCTTCTGCATCACGCCGTCAACGGCCTTCAGGTCAGCCGCTGGCTCGCCGGTCTTGCCGCCCTGGCCGGCCATAGCCCGGATATTCAGGTAGCCGATGGCATCATTCAGGCGCCCCCACTCCACCAGCCGGTTGCCGCCATGGCTAACATCATTGGCGAGATAGTCCTGATGGATGACGTCGTGCAGCCATTCCTTCAGATCGCCCAGATAGCTGGCGAGTTCCCGGTCATCGCTGGCGTCTTCCAGTTCCCGTGTCAGCCGCTGGTAGAGAGCGGGGTGAGCACCGGCATTGTAGTGACCCCAGGGTGTGTGCAGACGAATATGGCCGTCCTTCAGAGGCCGCAGCATGGCTGCCATGGTCGCAAACAGGGTTTCCCGTGAGCTGTCCGCGTTAATCTGCGGACGATAAGTGTGGTAAGCCTGGTCCCAGGCCACGCCTTTGAGTTCAAACGAGGCATACTGTTCGTGAAAGGTTCGCCAAAAGATTTCGAAGTTGTATTCCGGATCCTTTGCGTCATGCTTGCGGGTTGCAGCGGCATTCGCAGGCAATGCTTTCAGTCGACGAAAGCGGATGCGTGCCACACCGCTGACGCGATGGGCACTGAACGCCTGTCCGCCAGGGGATATCTGCAAGTCTTCGTAATAGTGATTAAGTTCCTCGAGGGTGCCCGAGTAAAGCTTCCGGCAACTGATGGCGGTTTCTTCAAAAAGGGTGTACCCATCGCTTTCTATCCGCAATATCTTGCCGTAACCCTGGGAACGCCAGACACCCTGAAGGTTTTCGAAAACAGGGACGGAAAGGGAATGGCTGCGCCGCTGGCCAGGTTTCATAGAGCACTCCAGGTCCGTTTGTGCGACGCCTGGCGGCATGGGCCATGCGTCCTATGGATCCTTATACATACAGAGTAGCCAGTTCAGGGCCAAATGGTAAGTGAGCATCAACACAACGAGGCCGGCGGGCTTCCACTCCAAAACAGATTGTATATTCTGTAAATACCTTGATGATAATGAGCGTGGTGGGCACTTGAGGCATACCCACACAAGCTGAGCAGTTCATGACCATGAACGTAGTGCAATTCCAGCCGGGGCTGTCGATACCCGAGTTTCACAAACTCCAGGAAACCGGGACAGCGTGTCGGCGGGTACGTTACCGGGGGAACTGCCTGGTTCCTACTGGCCAACCTGCCCCGGTGAGCTGGTGCGCAGGGATTCTGTCACCATTTGAAACAAACCTCCTGAATCCCGTTTCAGCCTAAAGCTGCTACTATTGCTACAGACTTCTAGTCTCTGGGCTGCGCAGCCTTCGGCAAGCGCCACACTGAACCACCTCCCTGAAAAAGCTCCTGCCGCCGGGGGCTTTTGTATTTGAAAGGATCCGGCTTTATGTCCAGCAAAGCGAAACAGCCCCAGAAACTTCTGCTGTTCCGGCTTTCCGGCGAACGTCTGTTTGGAATCGGAACCCTGAAGATCCGCGAAATTCTGCCTTTCATGCGGCTGACCAAACTGCCTCACAGCCATCATGCGGTGATCGGCACTGCCACCTTCCGGGGTTCCGCCGTTCCAGTGATTGATATGGCAGCCGCGGTGGGCTATCCGCCGCTGAACCGGGAGGAGCAGCAAAAGGCCTCCATTATTGTCACGGATATCCAGCGCCAGGAGATCGGTTTCCTGGTGCGCAGCGTTCAGCAGATTATCGAAACCAACTGGAAATCGGTGATGCCGCCGCCCAGGGCCCTGGGCAGCAAGGCCTTTATCACCGGCCTGCTGGACCTGGACGGCGACATCATTCAACTGCTGGACGTGGAATTGCTGCTGGCGAAGGTGTATCCGGAATCACTGGACACCCAGGATGTGATGCTGACGGATGTTCAGAGCGAGACTCTCAAATCCCTGAACATCCTCATGGTGGACGATTCCCAGGTGGCCCGTAAGCAGCTCTCGGATGTGCTGGACAGCAAGGACATCCCCTATCAGGTGACGTCCAATGGCGATGATGCCCTGCAGATCCTGTTGCGGGACCACGAACTGGGACGGCCCACGGACATTCTGGTGAGCGATATCGAGATGCCGGGGCTGGATGGTTATGAGCTGGCGTTCAATGTCCGGGACAATTCAGCCCTGAAGCAACCCTATATCATCCTGCACACGTCATTGAACAGTGAGATGAGCCTGAGTTATGCCAATCAGGTTGGCGCCAACGAGGCGCTGACCAAGTTCGATGCAGAGGAGCTGCTTCAGGCGATGTTGCGGGGAGCGGAGCGGGCCCGGTGAGCCCTGAACTCCGCAATAAAACTCAACCACTTACAGCCTGCAGGTCATCTCCGCCAACTCCTCGTCAAAGACCCGGCGGTTTTCGCTGTAATCCACCGGTACTTCCACCAGGTGAACGCCGCCTGCCGCAAGGGCGCCTTCCAGCGTGGGCCGCAGCGCTTCTGTCCGGGTTATGCGATGCCCTTCAGCACCGTAGGATTGGGCGTAGGTGACAAAGTCCGGATTTCCATAGTCCAGACCAAACCCGGTGAAGCCTTCCTGCTCCTGCTTCCATTTGATCATGCCGTAGGCGCCGTCATTGATGATCAGCACCACCAGATTGAGCTTGAGGCGCACGGCGGTTTCCAGCTCCTGGCTGTTCATCATGAATCCGCCATCTCCGCAAATGGCCATTACCTTGAGGTCCGGATACAGCATGGAGGCCATCATGCCGCTGGGCAGGCCGGCGCCCATGGAGGCCAGGGCGTTATCGAGCAAAACGGTGTTGTTGTCGTAGGCGGGATAATTGCGGGCAAACCAGAGTTTGTACATGCCATTGTCCAGCGCAATGATGCCATTGTCAGGCATTACCTGCCGCACATCATGCACAATCCTCTGGGGAATCACCGGGAAGCGACCGTCCTCGGCCCGCGCCTGCACGTGGGCATCCACCGCCCGCTTTATTTCCATCAGGGAGGTGAAATCGTGATTGGCACACTGGCCACAATTCCCGGCCATGTATTCCACGCTGTTGGCGATATCGCCCACCACCTCATGATGAGGGAAATAGACAGGGTCCACATCGGCGCCGCTGAAATTCACATGAATCACTTTTTTGCCACCAGGGGTCATGAAAAACGGCGGTTTTTCCACCACATCATGGCCCACATTGATCACCAGATCGGCGCGGTCGATGGCGCAATGCACAAAATCGCCGGCAGAGAGCGCGGCATTGCCGAGATAACGGGGATGCCGCTCATCAATCACACCTTTACCCATTTGCGTGGTAAAGAACGGGATGCGGGTTGCATTCACCAGGTGAAGCAGTGCCTCGGACACTCGCTTCCGGTTGGCACCGGCGCCGATCATGATCACCGGGTGCCGGGCCTCGCGCAGCATGTCGCAGGCCATCTCCAGGCTCTTCTTGCTGGCGGAGGGCCGGCGGGCATCGCTGGGCAGGAAAATGTGGGTATCGGGTGCCGGCTTCTCGGCGGCGATATCTTCCGGCAACTCAAGATGCACGGCTCCCGGGCGCTCTTCCGAGGCCAGCCGAAAGGCCTCCCGCACCTTGGCGGGTATGGTATTGGCGTTGCTGATCTGCCGGGTATATTTGGTCAGCGGCCGCATCAGGTCCACCACATCCAGAATCTGGAACAGGCCCTGCTTCGACGACTTGATCGGCTTCTGGCCGGAGATCATCATCATCGGCATGGCGCCCAACTGCGCGTAGGCCGCGGCGGTAACGAGATTGGTGGCACCCGGCCCAAGCGTAGAGAGGCAGACACCGACCCGGCCCGTCAGCCGCCCGTAGGTGGCCGCCATAAAACCGGCCGCCTGTTCATGGCGATTGAGCACCAGTTGGATACTGGAGGTCCTCAGGGCTTCGAGGAACGCAAGGTTTTCCTCACCAGGCACCGCGAAAATGTATTTGACGCCTTCATTTTCCAGCGCCCGGATAAACAGCTCGGCTCCGTTACGGGCCGGATGTTGCTCGTTGACCATGCACTTCCTCTCGATCATAAGTTCCAGGCGATCAGCAGATTTCGGGATCATTCGGTTCTGGGTGGCTCCGCCTGGAGGGCATGGGCATCCGCGGGCACCCGGTCTGCACCCCAACTGCGATACACGCCCTCTATTACGCGGCGAAGCTCATCATCGCTCACTCCTGCCGGCTCACCCCGTTCCAGGGGATCGTAGTGAAAGATGTAAAGCCGTGAAGTGAACATTTCAAAGGGCAGTGACGATTCACCGAAGCGCTCGCCGCAACCGGAGGTACTCACCTGCACTCCGTCGCCCCAGTTCTGACCGCTGTCGTTGTTGGGGTTGAAGAAATATACCCGCATCTCGCCTTCCGGGTCCAGCGCCACCCGAAGAACGGTAATGGCGTGCCAGCCAATGAACCGGGCGGCACTGTCGGTAACCGCAATGCCCGCTGGCTGCGGGTGTATCAGCGGCTGATTGCCATTGTAGTAGGGGTGGTAACTGGCGTAAAAATGCCGGATAAACCCCTCCAGGTCAGTGAGCTTGCCGGTTGCCACATCCACATTGATGGCAAACCCGCGCCCGGCGGACCAGCCGTGGAATTCAGGGTTCACCCATTTATGGGGATCGCCTTCACGGCCGACGCATAACCGGCCCATCTCAGCGTAGATCCGGTCCAGGTGTGGCACCACCACAAGAGAGACCGGATCAAGGTCCAGAGTTACTGCCGAAGCCACACCGCCCGCACTTCGGGCAGAGGACACCGGCTGCCCCTCAAAATGCATGACGATTTCATTGTCCCGGGCTGCCCAGGCGACCATCTGCAACAGATAATCCGGATCATTATAGGCCCACATGGACAGGGCACGGGCAGACTGGCAGGTAGGGTTATTACCCTGCCCCACGCCCAGAGGCTGCCCCAGCATGTTCAGCACGCCCTGTATCAGCCAGGCGGCGGGCTGGGGCTGGTAGCCATAGGCAAACTGCAGGCGCTCCCGGGCCTCGGGGCAAACCGACAACCGCACCTGGCGCCAGAGCGCCGGCGCCACCGGAGGCTGGTACAGAATACCCCGCTCCAGAAGCAGGGCCAGGCCGTAAAGGCCCTGAGCTGTCTCGGGAAAAATGGATTCCTCAACCAGGGTGTGTACCAGTTCACTATAGCAAAGCAGGCAGTCCCGCCCGGTGCTTGAAAGCCCCAGAGCATCACTCAGAAGCGAATTCTGATCTTCGAGAATAAAGCGAACAAAACAGGCGTGGTAAGGCGACACCAGGCCGGTATCGTGCATGGATCGGGCAAAACCGGTGGCTTCGTTCTGCAACGCAGCGCTGTCCATGGATTCCAGCCGTTGCTGGTATACCGCCGTGCCCGGGTCCTCGCTACAGGCCCGTGTCGGCCCGTACAGGCTGGAAATCAGCCGGTCGGCACCGCGGCCGGCACTGCCCAGGTCAGCATCCGGATCTGCCCGGCAGATTGCGATCTGGGTGATCATCCGGCGCACGTCACTCACACGGATCGGCCGTTGCTCGAGAATGCGCCAGATCTCCTCAATCAGACTATCGATGACGTGTTCATAGCCGATATGACTGGCCACATACTGAACCAGGGACTGGCTGATCAGCGCCAGTTTACCCTGCTCCCGCTCCGCCTCGCCGGTCATCCCGAACAGCAGTCCCAGATTGATAGCCAACACCTGGGTCAGGTAATGATGGGCCTGCTCCGCCGAAACGCTCGGATGCAGGTAGCTGCCCCGGGCCACCAATAACAGACGGAGCTCACTGAAGGCTTCAATTACCACGGTGTCGGCATTCTGACTCTGCAGAGAGGAGGTGGTGAGCGAAGGTAGAAGGGTGGCGGGATCAGCCCAGTCGGTCCCGTCAAACACACCAGCTTCTTCAAGCCGCTGTGCTCGCGCTTCGATGGCCTGACACCCCCCTGGCTGTAAAAGTACACGCCGGGCAACATCAAACAGTCTGGGAAGTTTGCCGGCCTTTGCAAAAGACCGGCTCCCTTCCAACGCCACAATGGACTCATCCAGTTTTTGCACCAGCTTGTCAAAGTTGACCACTGGTGTGGGACTGGCCGGTTGATTTCCACTCAAACGAAATTCCTCAGGGCCTGCATCAAACCCTTTGCATTAATGCATGCCTCGATTATACATAGAAATCGAGTTCTTCCTGATGTTTGAGCAGATCCCGCATGACGTAGGGGTCTTCACCGAAGAAATAGACCAGCCCCCAGTGGGTACCGAACGCGGTGCGCTTGGTGACGGTCTCCTCCAGCGGCGGTGTCAGTTCATGAGATTCAAAGTACTCGTGATTCTCGGTTTCTTCCGGGATCTCGAGGCGGCTGACCACTCGGCGGCGCGGGTAAACACCGAAGCAACCGGCGTACCCCTTGGCGTCCACCACCTCGCGCGGGAAGAACGCCTTGATTTCCTCTTCGGTGGTTTTCGGATCGAACGCCAGAATCAAGCCCTGGTAGGCGTTGAAACCGTAGGCACGTTCAAGCAGCTCAAATACCTTGAAGCCCGGCGGACGATAGGCCACCTCGCCAAAGTACATGGTCCGGTCGCTGGTCACGAAGTACTCCGGGTGAATAAACCCGAACTCAATATCGAAGGTCTTGATGAGCTTCTCGATTTCACTCCGGATCTGCTCCCGATACTTCTCAAGATCCGGTGTCGCGGGAACAAACACGGAATAACCCAGGGTCACATACTCAGAGATATTGAGGAAGGCAATCTTGCCGTTGTGAATCCACGCCTCGACCGCAAACTCCCAGCCATCCAGATGTGACTCCATCAGCACCGGAAACTCTTCTTCCGGAAGGGTATCGACCTCGTCCGGGGTACGGATGACCCGGTGGCCCAGGCATCCAGCCTTGTCAAACGCCTTGAGGTGGATCGGGTCATTGGGGTCGCCGTCCAGCTTCAGCAGGGTCTGGTTCACTCGCTTAAGGAACCGAATAACGTCGCCCTTGTCGTGCGCCTCCTCAAAAATACCCACCCGGATACCACCGAGCTGGGCACGGCGCTTCATCAGGGCCTTGTCTCGCAACAGCATGGCCTGGCCAAACAAACGAGGTTTGTCCATCAACACCGAGTTGATGGCACCGGCCCATTCTACCGTCTCCTCAAATAACGGGATGGCGACATTCACGCCCATCTCCTTGAGGGTCTGCGCAATCTCCACAGAGCGGTCGTTCAGGCGCTCAAAATTCCAGGGCACATAGGGAATATCGTGCTCTTCGCAGTAGGCTTCAGCCCAGTCCGGTGCCACGACAACATACCGACGGTCGAACTTGTCGGCCGCTTCAACCGCATTCAGGCTCCAGCCTAACAGCGCGATGTACCCTTTCTCAGGATTGTAGTTTTGCTCGGTCATAAGCTCACTCCTTTACTCAGGGTTTACCTTATAACCCTACGCGGACAGCACAAAATCGCAAATCTTGTGACTCACTTAACCCAAAAAAGCACTGTGGCTGCCTGGAGCGAATCCAGTAATCACAGTGCTTTCCGGTTTCTTAGATTGTTTGGGAATATCAGCCCAGTTTCAGGGTAGACAGGGTCCGCTCCCGCACGTTCGTCAGCAACGCTTCGTCGTTCACCAGGGAGTGGCCGTAGGACGGCACCAGTTCTTTCATGCGCTCCTGCCACTGCGGAGTCCTGATCTTCTCCGGGAAACAACGCTCAATAACGCTGATCATCGCATTGGCCGCCGTGGATGCCCCGGGTGAAGCACCCAGCAACGCCGCCAGGGTTCCGTCCTTGGCCGCCACTATTTTGGTGCCGAACTCCAGCTTACCGCCACCATTGTCAAGCTGCTTGATAATCTGCACCCGCTGGCCGGCCATCCGAAGCTGCCAGTCTTCCTCTCTCGCATCCGGAAAGAAATTGCGCAGCGATTCAACCCGGTCCGGGTGCGACTGGAACACTTCGCCAATGAGGTAGCGGGTAAGGTCCATATTGCTCTTGCTGACCGATAGCATTGGCTTCAGATTGGTGGGTTTCAACGAACCGAACAGATCAAGGACCGAGCCCTGCTTGAGAAACCGGGTGGTAAAGCCCGCAAACGGTCCGAACAGCAATACCGGCTCACCGTTGATGATGCGGGCATCCAGGTGTGGCACGGACATCGGGAGAGCCCCGATCGGTGCCTTGCCGTAGACCTTGGAGTGGTGCTGCTCAACGATGTCCGGCTTGCGACAAACCAGCCACTGGCCACTGACCGGAAAACCGCCATAGCCACGGGCTTCATCAATACCGGATTTCTGCAGCAGCGGCAGTGCACCACCACCGGCACCCAGGAACACAAAGCCTGCTTCCAGCTTGATCAGTTCTCCGGTTTTCTGGTTTTTGACGCGCACTTTCCAGCGGCCGTTATCACGCTGGTCGATGTAGTGCACCGGGCAGGCGGTCATCAGCTCGAAGTTCGGCTGGGTTTCCAGCCACTTGACCATGTTGCGGGTGAGTGAACCGAAATCCACGTCCGAGCCGTGTCTGATCCGGGTGGCAGCCACACGCTGCATCGGGTCCCGGTTCTTGACCACCAGGGGCATCCACTCTTCCAGATCCTTCCGGGACTCAGTGTATTCCATTTCACGGAACTGGTGGTGAGCGCTCAGACGCTCGAACCAGTGTTTCAGGAAGGCAACGTCTTTCTCACCCCAGACAAAGTTCTGGTGCGGCGTGCGGTTAATAAAGCGGGTGGGCTCGGGCAGAATGCCTTGCTCAACCAGATACGACCAGAGCTGCAGCGACACCTCGAACTGGGCATTAATCTGCAGGGCGCGCTCGATAGCCACATCGCCATCGTCGGTTTCGGGCGTGTGGTTGAGCTGGCAGTAGCCGGCGTGGCCGGTGCCTGCGTTGTTCCATCCGTCCGTGCTTTCATGGGCAACGTGGTCGAGACGCTCCACCATGACGATGTCCAGGGACGGATCCAGCTGCCTGAGCATCATGCCGAGAGTGGCGCTCATGACGCCACCGCCGACCAGCACTACGTCTGCCTGTCTAACGGCCATTGGTTTTCACCCTAGCTAGTGTTGAGCTTTTTGCCCCCCCCACGATCAGCAAGAAGGCCTATCAGAAGCCGGCCGGGCGCAAGGTAGGCATCGCCGCCGTCTGCCTCCGGTCTGAATGAACGAGCGATTATCCCGATTTTCGCCGGAATAATAAATTGCGATTGCCAATCGATGCGCTTCTCCAACTACCGCCGATGGTTCAGAGGCTCTGTGTTCCAGGTACGAACAGTGGCTTGCGACGGGTCAAAGGTCTAAAATCCGGCCGCGTAATCTGTCTGGCCGGCTCCGGCCTTTATTCTGAAAACCAGAACGGGATTTTCCATGTCTGCCCTCGAAACGATTCTGATTGTTTTCGCAGTTCTGGCGCTGTTGGGCGTCATCTTTGAAGAAGCCACCCACATCAATAAGGCCAAGGTTACGCTGTTCTTTGGCACCATGAGCTGGGTGGTTCTGTTTCTGTTCAGCGATAACGTCGAAGAGACCTCAGCCATCTCCGCAGGACTCTCAGAGAGCATTGCCGAGATCGCGGGGCTCTGGCTGTTTCTTGTTGCAGCCATGACGTTCGTCGCTTACCTGAACAAGAAGGGTATGATCGAAAACGTGATCTACCTGATCATGCCTAAGCAGGTGAGCGAACGGCGGCTACTGTTCCTGACCGGCCTTTTCTGCTTCATTTTCTCCTCTTTGGCAGACAATATCACCGCCACTTTAGTCTCATGCTCACTGATTCTTTCCCTGGATCTTGAGCTGAAAAAGCGAATCCAGTTCGTCACCCTGGTGGTTTTTGCAGTCAACTCCGGAGGCGTATCACTGATCACCGGAGACGTCACTACGCTGATGATTTTCCTGGCGGACAAGGTGGAAATACTGACTTTGCTGACTCTGGCCATTCCGGCCTCGATCACGGTTTTCATCCTTGCCCTGTTCCTTTCAGGAGGACTGACAGGAACGGTCACACTTCGCGCCAACACCACTCCGGTCCGGCCCGTAGACGCCATCATCGGCGGCCTGTTTTTGTTAACAATCCTGTGTACCATTGCCGGCAACGCCCTGTTCAGCATCCCGCCGGTTCTGACCTTCCTGTTCGGCCTCTCAATCATGTTCCTGGTGTCCCGGCTCATGAGCGACGACTCCGATCTGGACCCGATTCTGGAATACATCCGTATCATTGAGTTCGAGACCCTGCTGTTCTTCCTGGGAATCCTGTTGCTGGTGGGCATGCTCAAGGAGATTCATGCGCTCGATTCCCTGGTGGCCATATACGACGTTCTGCCACCACTGTACGCCAACTACCTGATGGGCATTTTCTCGGCGGTTATCGATAACGTACCGCTGACTGCAGCATTGCTGAAGGCGGGCATTAACATGAGCCCCGGCGAGTGGATGGGGCTAACCTACGCGGTCGGCGTGGGTGGCTCATTACTGGTGATCGGTTCGGCCGCCGGGATTGTTGCCATGAGCAAGATTCCGGGGCTGACCTTTGCGGCCTATATGCGGTATCTTGCACAGCTTCTCGCAGCTTACACCCTAGGCTATTCCGGGGTTTATATGCTTGGACGTTTCATCAACTGAGGTTTTTCTATGCTAATGGCATTGGGCACTGTCATCGCCGGCCTGATTCTGCTGGTCTGGAGTGCTGACAAGTTCGTGGAGGGCGCTGCGGCGACCGCCAGGCACCTGGGTATGCCAACCCTGCTGATCGGCATGGTGATCATCGGTTTTGGAACTTCAGCCCCGGAACTGGCGGTTTCCGCCATGGCCGCCGCGGACGGCAATCCCGGTCTGGCCCTGGGAAATGGTTACGGCTCCAACATTACCAACATCGCCCTGATCGTCGGCCTGACGGCGGTTATCGCACCGATTGCGGTACACTCTCAGGTCATTCGCAAGGAGTTGCCCTTGCTGGTTGTGCTGACGCTGATTGCCGGCGCCCAATTGCTCAACGGCGAACTGTCACGGCTGGACGGCTGGGTATTGCTGGCAGTGTTTGCGGCGGTTATGGGCTGGTCCATCTATCAGGGCATGAAAGGCAAGGCCGACCCGCTGGCAGGTGAGATCGATACCGAAATCGTCGCCCACCCCATGCCCCTGAAGACAGCGGTCATCTGGCTGATTATCGGCCTGATCCTGCTGGTCGTCAGCTCCCGCCTGCTGGTGTGGGGCGCGGTGTTTATCGCCCAAAGCCTGGGCGTTAGCGATCTGGTGATCGGCCTGACCATCGTCGCCGTTGGCACCTCCCTGCCGGAACTCGCCTCGGCCCTCGCTGCGGTAAAAAAGAACGAACACGATCTGATCCTTGGCAATATCCTGGGCTCGGGCATTTTCAACACCCTGGCCGTCGTGGGTCTGGCTGCCGCGATCCAGCCGCTGTCTGTTGGCCCGGAAGTCCTGTACCGGGACTGGACATTAATGCTGGCGTTAACCGTGGGCCTGTTCCTGATGGGCTCTGGCCTGGCCGGCCGGCGCAAACAGATCAGCCGGGTTGACGGCACCATCCTGGTGCTGGTTTATGTCGCGTACACCGGTTACCTGCTCTCCACTGTGGTCACCGCCGGAACCACCTGAGCGGCCCGGCCTTCGGCGGCACGGTTTCGGTCGGGGAGACATAGAATTGGGGATTCCAAGCCCCCGCTTTCCCCATTGTCAGGCGTCTTCCTGAAACACCATGGCAACTGAGTTCAGGCAGTAGCGCTGCCCGGTCGGCGGCGGACCGTCCGGGAAAACGTGCCCCAGATGACTGTCGCACCGTGGACACCGGATTTCGGTGCGCCTCATGCCCAGGCTGGTGTCTTCGATATAGCGGATGTGCTCGGGATCGAAGGGCTGAAAGAAACTCGGCCAGCCGGTTCCTGAATCAAACTTGGAGCTGGAACCGAACAGCGGCAGGTCACAGAGCCGACAGTGGTAGACACCGGCTTTTTTGTTGTCCAGCAATGTGCCGCAGAACGGGTGCTCGGTACCCTGCTCCAGCAGTACCCGTTTTTCATCAGGCGACAGGTCCGCGGCTTTTTCCTCAACCTGTGCTTTGGTCAGCGGTGCCAGGTCATAACCTGCAGCGGAAACTCCCATGCGCGCCTCCTCAGGCCATGTTGCCTGTGTCCTTGTCCGTGTAGTCAGGTTTCAGCCGGTCCCCAAAACTGTCCACCAGTTTTTCCATTTTAGGTGCGGCGACGGCCATGATGTAGGGCTGGTACGGGTTCCGGGCGGCAAAGTTCTGGTGATACTCCTCCGCCGGGTAAAAGGCTTCCAGCGGTTCCAGCGTGGTCACAATCGGGTCCGGATAGACGCCGGCCTGATTGAGCTGGTGGATATAGGCCTCGGCTACCCGTCTCTGTTCCGGTGTTTCGTAGAAAACGGCAGAACGGTACTGGGTGCCACGGTCATTGCCCTGGCGGTTGAGCTGGGTCGGGTCATGAGCCACGGAGAAAAACACTTTGAGCAGTTCACCAAAACCGACTTTTGCCGGATCATAGTGAACATCCACTGCCTCGGCGTGTCCGGTGGTACCGGTACACACTGCCTCGTAATTGGCTGAGCTGGAATGCCCGCCGGCATAACCGGACTGCACGCTGGTTACGCCATCGATGGCCAGGAATACCGCCTCGACGCACCAGAAACAACCGCCAGCCAAAACGACTCGCTGCTCACCCTCTGCCGTTGGCAGATCCTGCCCGGGATCCGGGAAACGGCTTCGGGGTACCTTCAGACCTGAAATACTGCACGATGTCGTCATGGAGACCTCTGCGTTTGGGTTTGCCTGCCCTTTAGGCACCGATTGTGGCTGGAAAACGGCCGATTTGCCAACCATAATGACAGACAGGGTTTGCCACTTTGCACATCGGCCATGCCCGGCTCGGCATACTAAGGAAGAAAAATGACGGCAAGGGCTCGCACGCTGGAAAACCAGGACGAACTCCTGGAATACCGCCTGAGCCTGAGACTTGGCCCCGTTCATGCCCGCCAGAGACTCGGCATAGAACGGGAAGCCGAAGCGAAGGTTTTCGGGCAGGATCACAGCTCCTTCCATCTGGAAAACTGGGCCACAGCGCCGGGCTTTATCCGTAGCTGCCTGAAATTGGCGGGGCTGTGGAAGCGTGGCCAGAACAACAGCCGGCGCCTCAACACCGTGCACAATCGATTCCACCTGCCAAACCTGCCAGCCGCCTTTGAAGGTTACCGCATTCTGCATCTGACGGATCTGCATGTGGACATGGACGAGGCCAACCTGCAGGCCGTTCTGCGCGAGATCGAGCCTCTGGACTACGATCTGTGTGTGCTGACCGGTGACTACCGAAAGCTCACCTGGGGGCCCATTGAGGGCGCCCTCGACGGCATGTCCCGGCTGCGTGATGGCATCAAAGGCGAGGCTTACGCCGTGCTCGGCAACCACGACAGTATCCGCATGGTGCCGGCCCTGGAAGACATGGGCTATAAGCTCCTGATGAACGAAATGGCTCTGCTCGGGTGTGAGGACCAGGCCTTATATCTTGCGGGCGTGGACGATGCCCACTTCTTCAAGGTGCACAACCTGCACCGGGCCGGCGACAACATCCCGGCCGGGGGAACCAGCATTCTGCTCAGTCACACCCCGGAGATATGGCGCGAAGCCGCCCACGCCGGTTATGACGTATTTCTGTGCGGCCACACCCACGGCGGCCAGATCTGCCTGCCCGGTGGCATTCCCGTCACCATGGATTCTGATTGCCCGCGCAGCCTTGGCCGCGGTTACTGGCGGATGAATGGCATGCAGGGTTACACCTCACCCGGCTCCGGCACTTCGGTGGTGAATGTCCGCTTGAACTGCCCTCCGGAGGTCACCATTCATACCCTGACGCGGGGGCCGGATTCATTAGTGGACGGGCGGTTAATGAGGGTGCCGGCGAATGCCGATGCGATAGAGCAACGGTGAAGCGAAGATGTTCGACAGGGTAAAGAGCACCACCACACCAATAACCACCCAGCCACTGACAGGCAACCACCACATTGCCAGCAGCATGGGCAATAGCGCTTCAGGGATCTGATCCAGGCCAACTGCCCTGGCACTCGACGCCAGGTCCCGCCGGCGCTTGATGAAGCTGCTCAGCATGTCACCAATGAGCCCGAAAACACCAAACACCACCCCGAAAATGAATCCCAACCCGGTGATCAGTGAAAACAGCCCGCAGGCGAGGGCCCCAGACACTACGCCCCGCCAGGTTTTGCTCTTACCCAGGATGGGGCGGCCGTCTTTCCACAGGCGGCCACCATCAACCGGCGCCGACCAAATGCCCTTGAGCAGGCCGGCAGCAACGACCGGTGCCCCATTGGCAAGCACCAGCATGACAAACAGCTCCAGGGATATCAGCAAGCGCGTGGGCTCCCTCAGGCACAGTCGGCCGTACAACCGGTCAGGCGATGCCGCCCCGGGTCAGCTTCAGCGGATCCATGAGTTCTTCAAGCCTGTCGCGGCCCAGACCGCTGCGCTCCTCGGCAACGTCGATCACCGGTCGCCCGGTGCGGTAGGCCTCCTTCGCAATATCCGCCGCCAGGCTGTAACCGATTTCGGGATTCAGCGCGGTTACCAGCACCGGGTTCCGTCCCACTCCGGCATTCAGGTTGTCAGCGTTGACTGTGAAATCCCGGATCGCCTTGTTCGCCAGCATAATCGACGCATTGGTAAGCAGGTCCGTCATGTCCAGCAGGTTACCGGCCACCAGGGGCAGCATCACATTGAGCTGGAAGTTTCCGGACTGTCCGGCCATGGCCACCGCGCTGTCCAGGCCCGTGACCTGGGCTGCGACCATGGCCACCGATTCCGGAATCACCGGGTTCACCTTACCTGGCATAATGCTGCTGCCCGGTTGCAGCGCCGGCAGGCTGATTTCGGCCAGGCCATGAATCGGCCCGCTGTTCATCCAGCGCAGGTCGTTGGCGATCTTGGTGAGCACAATCGCCACACCGCGCAGCTGGGCGGAAAGCGCCACCGGTCCATCCACCGCGCTCTGACCGGTAAACTTGTGTTCCAGTGAGGTGAACGGGTAGCCGGTATTGGCGCGCAGGAACTTGATGAACTGGCCGGAAAATTCCGGCAACGCGTTGATCCCGGTACCTACCGCGGTACCACCCTGGGGCACGGCCAACAGTTCGTCCGCTGCCGCTTCCACCCGCTTCTCCGCGGCCAGAAGCTGCTCCCGCCAGGTTCTCAGTTCCTGACCCAGGGTAACCGGCATGGCGTCCATCAGGTGGGTTCGTCCTGTTTTTACCTGGCTTGAGAAAGCCGCCTCCTGCTCATAGATCACGCCGCGCAGGTGCGAGAGTGCCGGCAGAAGTTTTTCCTTCACGGCGGCGACTGTGCTGACGTGAATGGCCGTTGGGATCACATCATTGGAGCTCTGGCTCATGTTGACATGATCATTCGGATGCACCTCGTAACCGGCGTTGCGGGCGATGCTGGCAATCACCTCATTCACATTCATGTTGGTGCTGGTCCCCGAACCGGTCTGATACCGGTCGACCGGAAACTGGTCCGCGTACGCGCCGTCCACCAGATTCTGGCAAGCCTCTGCAATCGCGTCCCGAAGATCGTTGTCCAGAAGTCCGAGACTGGTATTCGCCTCCGCTGCCGCACGCTTGATCTGCGCCACTGCGGCAATGAACGCCCGGGGCATCGGCTGGCCACTGACCTGGAAATTCTCGACCGCACGCTGGGTTTGCGCGCCCCAGAGCGCCTCCGTGGGAACCTGGATGTCTCCGAGACTATCGGTTTCCGTTCTGTATTCGCTCATGCTCCCTCCTGTCCGTCCGTTTGCACTTTGGACCCTCCAGCGTTTAGGTAACACTGTCGGCTGTGTCTCAGCCGCCGCCCTGGGATCTCAGCCGAACATGGTCGCAAATGCCTGTTACCTGTTCAAAATTCAGGATCAGGGTATGAACGGTATTGGTGTAGGTATCGTGCAGGTGAAACTTGTACCGGTGCTGCTTTTCACCCTGCAGGAAACCATCGTATTCACGCACCAGTTCCCGAACATCACCCCCGGAATCCTGGCTCCAGGTGGCATTGAACGGGCCCAGGACGGCACCGCCGGCCAGGCATATGGTGACTTCATGGTTGGTAAGGCTGTTTTCCGGAACACTCATGGCCAATCTCCCTTCAGGTCTGCCTTTGGTAAGTGTAGACCGGCGGATCATTCTTTGTGCGGCCATGCCCTTACTTTGTGCAGCAATTGCCTGGCCAGACACGGGAGATTCTCAGGCAGGGGCAAGCAGGCTGGCCACCAGTGCCCGGAGACGGTTGGGCTTGACCGGTTTGTTCAGGACCGGCAGGCATTGGGCACGCAGCAGCCTGCGGGTGTCGTCACTGCGGTCTGCGGTGATGATGGCGGCAGGGATGTCCCTGCCGAGGTAGCGGCGAACACCGTGAACGGCGTCATAACCGGTCCGTTCGTTGTCCAGATGATAATCGGCGAGGATGATGGCCGGAATCCGGCCAGTGTGCTCCAGCATTTCCAGTGCCTGAGCCTCGCTGCCGACGGTGATCACCTCACAGCCCCAGCGTTCCAGCAGTAACTGCATGCTCTCAAGGACCGCCGGCTCATTGTCGATAACCAGAATGGAGAGTCCGTCAAAGCCACCGGAAAAACTCCTGGGCACACCCGCACGGGGCATTTCCCGCAGGGCTTGCGCCGGTTCCAGCGGCAGAGTCAGCACAAACCGGGAGCCGCGGCCGGGCCTGGAAGACACGCCAATGTCATAACCCAGAATCCGGACCATACGCTCAACAATGGCAAGCCCCAGGCCTACGCCCTGGCGGCCACCCGTGCCCTGGGGCAGTAACTGGTGAAATTCCGTGAAGATATCCCGGAGTTTGTCTTCCGCTATGCCCACCCCAGTGTCCCAGACCTCGATCCGCAACTGGTCACCCCGTGCTCTCAGGGCCATCACAACACCCCCTTTGCGGGTGTAACGCAAGGCATTGCTGAGCAGGTTACGGAGAATGCGTGTCAGCATGCGCTGGTCGGTTTTAACCACGACCGGGATGGTCCGAATCCGGAAGGCCAGTCCTTTATTGGCGGCGACCGCCTCAAACTCCTCAGCCAGCGACCTGGCCAGGGCGGCCGCGTCGGTATACACCAGATCCGGTTTCATGGCCTGCTGGTCGAGTTTCGAGATGTCCAGCAAATCCGCCAGCAGGTCTTCAGCGCCTTCAAGCGCCCGGTGCACCTGATGCACCATCCGGGTTTCCTGCTCCGGCAAACTGCTCTCCTGAAGCGCAGACACCATCAACCGGGCGGCGTTCAGTGGTTGCAACAGGTCATGGCTGGCCGCTGCCAGGTATTTGTCCTTGCCACGGTTGGCTTCCCTGGCCACTTCCATGGCCACCACCAGTTCCCGCTCCACTTTCTCCCGCTCCTCGATCTGGTAGCGCAGGCCAACGTTGGCGTTCTGAAGCGCCTCGGTGCGTTCTTCCACGCGGCGCTCAAGGGTCGCGTTCAGCTGTTCCAGTTTTTGCCGTGCCAACACCCGCTCGGTGATGTCGGCCACGAAGGCCTCCACCACTTCCGGGCCGAGATCCGGCCGCCGCAACAGGGTGACAGCCACATGGACCGGCTTGCGGTCCGCCCGCTGGAAGCGTGTCTCCCGGGCGCTCAGACGGCCTTCATTCAAAAGTTCCTGGCGAATGGCATCGAACTCACTGGCACTGCAGAACAGCTGTTCCCGCAGCCGGATTACCTTGGCTGCCAGGGCTTCGGCACTTTCATAACCGCAAATCCGCGCCATGGCGGGGTTGCAGGCCAGGAAGCCACCCCGCAGGTTGGCCTGGAAGATGCCGTGCAGGGCGTTCTCGAACAGCCACTTGTAGCGGTTGCGCTCCCGCTCCAGCTCCTCAATCCGCTCCTGCAATGCCGGGTAGTAGTTCTTGCGGACCGACTGGCTGCCGAGGCCAAGAAGGTCGCCAACTCCGTAGCCACTGTCGTGTTCGTCGTCCTGGAGGTCAGAGCGCTTCTTCATAGACAACCTGAACGTCCCTGAGCGACGACTTGCGGGGATTGGTGAGAATGCAGGGGTCCTGAAGGGCAAAGCCGGACAGGTGGGGAATATCCGAAACGCTGACTCCCAACTGGGCCAGGCGTGCTTCCAGTCCCACTTTGCGTTTCAGCTCAACGATTCGCTGCATCAGCCGTTTCTTGATCTCCGGCTTGCTCATACCCCGGGTATCGATATTCATGGCCTCGGCCACCCGGCGGAAACGGTCCTCCGCAGACTGGAAGTTGTAGGCCACCACGTGCTCCAGCAACAGCGCGTTGCACAGCCCGTGGGGCAAATCCAGAAACCCGCCGAGGCTGTGGGACATGGCATGCACCGCCCCCAGAATTGCGTTGGAAAACGCCAGCCCGGCTTGCATGGAGGCCAGCATGATCTGTTCCCTGAGGTAAGGATTGGCGATATTTTCCACCAGGGGTTCCAGATTCCGGTTGATCAGCCTGATGGCTTCCAGGGCATGGGTGTCGGTCAATGGCCCGCTGCCGGTAGACACGAACGCCTCAATGGCGTGAACCAGGGCATCCACGCCGGTACAGGCGGTCAGGTAGGCGTCCATGGTTTCCGTGACTTCGGGATCAATCAGGGACACATCTGGCACCACGGCTTTGCTGATGATGGAAAACTTGAACCGGCGGTTCGGGTCGGAAATGATCGCAAACTGGGAAACATCCGCCGATGTGCCCGCGGTGGTCGGGATCAGGATCAGGGGCGGTGAGGGGTTGGTGATGGTGTCCACGCCCTCGAATTCCAGAATATTGCGGCCGTGGGTGGCAACAATACCGATGCCCTTGGCGCAATCCATCGGGCTGCCGCCACCGATGGCAACGATGACATCACATTCACTGGATTTGTACAGCTCGGCTCCGGTCATCACCTCGTCGACCCTGGGATTGGGTGATACGCCGGTAAATACGGTAGAGCGAATTCCCGCGTCGGTCAGCAGGGTTACGATCTCGTTGACCCAGCCTGCCGCGGCCACGCCCGGATCAGACACCAGAAACACATGCCGGGCACCGAAGTTACTGGCGAAGTTGGCCACCGACTTCCGGGAGCCGGCGCCGAAGACAATTTCCGGTGATACGAACTTTCGCAGGGCGGAGATGTCGTGGCTCATCAGACTCTACTCGACCGTTTGTTGTTATAGGCGTAGCCGAGAGTTTAACTCATGTTCTCCGCCCGTTCATTGGCCTTGCGGCCATGCCTCCGATAAAAGCTGAACATCCTTTCCAGCATGTCCGCCTGGTTCGCCTGATGCCGGAAACCGTGGCCCTCCTGCTCAAACCAGTGCAATTCCGGTGTGCGTCCTGCTGCCTTCATGGCATCAACCATGGCGCGGGTCTGTTCAGGCACCACGACTTTGTCCTGCCCACCCTGAAAAAAGATCATGGGCGCGGCAATACAGTCGGCGTGGTAAAGCGGCGTTCGTTCGCGCCAGCGCTCGGGGTTAGCTCCTGGTGGCCCCAACAACCAATCCAGATATCCGGATTCGAAGCGGTGGGTCATGGCCCTCAGCCGCAGCGGGTCTGTCACCCCGAACATGCTGGCGCCGGCGGTGAATTTCCGGCTCTGGATCATGGCCATCAGGGCCGTGTAACCACCGGAGCTCCGCCCCTGGATAAACACCCGGCGGCCGTCCACCAGGCCGACAGACACCAGGTGATCCGCGGTCCGCTCCATATCCTCAACATCTGCCTCACCCCAGCGCCCCTCAAGGGCAAGCCTGAATTTACGGCCAAAACCACTGCTGCCGCGATAGTTCACTTCGGCAACCGCAAAGCCTCGCTGGCACCAGTACTGCACCTGGGGACTGAACACCGGGTAGGCAGCGGAGGTGGGACCACCGTGGGCCATGAGAATCAGCGGAGGCAACTCCGGCGAGGCCAGTTTCGGTGTGTAGAAGAAACCATGGACCGGCTGTTCGCCGTGCTCAAGTGCCGGCACTTCAATATCCAGCGGCAGCGCAGGCCTTGAACCCGGCAAGGGGTTCTCGCCACCCGCCAGAATCCTGGCCTGCCCGGTTTGCAGTTCGATCTGCAGGACAGCATCCAGATGGGTCGCTGATCGGGCAACGCAATACAGGCTACCGCCGGAGGCCCGGAGGTAACGAAAATCGCTGTAGTCCCGGGCCACCCGGAAAGCGTCACCGCCTTCCGGTGACAGCAACCACAGCTCTCCCGATCCGTTGCGATACTGCACCCGAGCCCAGCCGCCATTGGCAAGCGGACAATGATGGCACTCCCCCAGTTGCCAGGGCGCGTTAGCATGGTCCAGCTCGGCAGACTGGCCCGAGTGCCAGAGTCCGTCACCGATCAGGGTGTCGAGGTACCAAGGCTGCCACCAGCCGGCGTGATCAGATAGCACCCACAACCGGGCGCGATCGAAGACCGGTTGTTGAACGGAGGCTTCTGAAGGCGTCGGCCAGTGGCGGCACTCGCAGAGGCCACCATCTTGCACTACGCCCGCTGTCCAGAGCCGGCTGCGAACCCAGGGCATGTCCGGCAGTTGCCAGCTTGTCCAGGCCAACTTCCTGCCGTCGGCAGACAGCGCGGGCGCACTGTAGAAGTCCTGGCCGGAATGGAGAGTCCGAAGCTCTCCGCCCACAGAGACCGCCACCAGTTGCTGTTCGCCACCGGCCTCGCGAACGGCCAGCACCCTCTGCCGGGGCGCATCGGCGACCAGTCCGCCGTAGGCGGCACCGGGATCATCGGTAAGCAAGGAGCAGGTGCCGTCAGCCAGATCGATAAACCGGATCTGCTGATCCTCACCGACCACGAACACGCCGTTTTCGGAAACCGCCAGCGCGCCCCCGCCGTAACCATTCACCCGGCTACGGATACCCAACCAGTCCGGGCCAAGGCGAGCGGGCCCCTGTGCGGACAGATACCAGAGATTAGCGTTGCCTTCGGCCGGGTCGGTCTGTAACCAGAAAACACCGGCCGAAGAAACCGCGAGCTCGCCTCTTTGGGTATGGGCCGCGCAGGCCTCATAGGCGCTCATAGGGGTATTGTCAGGCGCTGACCTTGCGGGTGTGGATGCACAGGAGGGGCTCTCAGCCCCGGAAGAAGAGCCGGGAGTTGTCCGCATTTCGATACGTGAGTCCAGTAAGACCGGCCGTGGCGTGATCGGCGGCTTTCCTCGCTGCCAGGATTCGATCATGATACGACGATTTACTGCAAACCGGATCGGCGTTATCGGCATTGCCGGTTAAAAGCCAGGCCTGGCAGCGGCAACCTCCGAAGTCTTGTTCCTTCTCATCACAGGAGCGACAGGGCTCTGGCATCCAGCTGTCACCCCGATAGTGATTGAAGCCCGGGCTGTCGTACCAGATGCTTTGGAGATCCTGGTCCCGGACATTGGGGAAGTCGATGGGCAGCAGGCGGGCGCTGTGGCACGGCAGCGCAGTGCCGTCCGGGGCTATGGTCAGGAACAGGCTGCCCCAGCCGTTCATGCAGGCTTTTGGGCGCTCTTCATAGTAGTCCGGAGTAACGAAGATCAGCTTCAAGGCTGAACCGGAAGCCTCCAGACCTTTACGGTAGAGATTCACGTCCTGCTCCGCCTGCACCAGTTGCGTTTTCGAGGGCATCAGCCCTTCCCGGTTCTCAAAGGCCCAGCCGTAATACTGACAGGTCGCCAGCTCAACGTAGTCCGCCCCCAGCCGCTCACACAGGGCCATGATGTCGTTCATCTGATGGATGTTGTGGCGGTGGATCACGAAGTTGAGCACCATCGGGTAGCCCGCCGCCTTGACCGCCCGGGCCATGGCCAGCTTCTGGTCAAAGGCCTTTCGGGAACCGGCCACGGCGTTGTTCAGCTCGGGATCGGAGGCCTGGAAACTGACCTGGATATGATCCAGTCCGGCCTCGGCAAAGGCCGCCACCTTGGCGTCGGTCAGCCCCAGGCCTGAGGTAATGAGGTTGGTGTAGTAACCCAGCTGTCGCGCCTCGGCGATCAGCTCCGGCAGGTCCTGGCGCACCAGGGGCTCACCGCCGGAAAAACCCAGTTGGGCGGCGCCCATGGCCCGGCCCTGGCGTAGCACACTCACCCACTCGTCCGTGCTTAGCTCCCGTTCGGTCTGGGCAAAGTCCAGCGGGTTGGAGCAGTAGGGGCACTGCAGCGGGCAGCGATAGGTCAGCTCCGCCAGCAGCCAGAGGGGCGGCCCCGCCTTATGGGGGTTGGAGGGTGTGGATGCATGCGATGGGCTCATGACAGGTCGATCCAGTGGTGTTGCAGCGCATCCTGCAGAAAATCACTCACGTCCTTGCCGAGCGGTCCGGCATCCGGGAATTGCTGCTCCAGGGTGGCAACAATGTCAGCCACACTGCGCTGGCCGTCCACCTCGTTGAGAATTGCACCGGCGCTGCCGTTCAGCTTCACCATACCTTCCGGATACAGCAGAACGTAACCTTCCTGGGCGGGTTCCCACTGGAAGCGGAAGCCCCGGCGAAAACGCGGCACCTGGTGCAGGGCAACCCCCATTACAGCCCCCGGTGCCAGACCTGCTGGTCGGTCACTGTATGGTAGGGCGGCGTACGGTGGCTGTAAGCCATGGTCATGGCGTCCAGCATGGTCCACAGGATATCCAGCTTGAACTGCAGAATTTCCAGGGCCCGGGTCTGCTCGGCACCGGTGGTGAAGTGGTCCAGGGTGATGGTCAGGCCGTGTTCTACGTCCCGACGGGCTTCCGACAGCCGTTTGCGGAAATAGCGGTAGCCGCTCTCTTCAATCCAGGGATAGTGACCCGGCCAACTGTCCAGCCGGGACTGGTGGATCTCCGGCGCGAACAGCTCGGTCAGCGAGGAGCAGGCCGCCTCCTGCCAGGTGGCCCGGCGGGCAAAGTTCAGGTAGGCATCCACTGCAAACCGGACACCGGGCAGCACATGGCGCTGGTCAGTCACTTCTTCCCGGGTGAGCCCCACCGCTTCGGCCAGGGACAGCCAGGCCTCGATACCCCCCGCATCGCCGTCGTGGCCGTCGTGGTCCAGGATCCGCTGCAGCCAGAGCCGGCGCACGCCGGCGTCCGGGCAGTTGGCCATGATTGCAGCGTCCTTCTGGGGAATCCTGATCTGGTAGTAATACCGGTTGGCCACCCAGCCACGAATCTGTTCCGGCGTGCATTGTCCGCCATACATGGCTTTATGGTACGGGTGATGGATATGGTAATACTGCCCCTTGTCCCGGAGGGCCTGTTCAAAATCCGTGCGGTTCATGGCGGTGTTGGCTTTGGCGTTCATGGCGGCCCCGACAGGTCGATGTGCATTCCATCCCAGGACACCTCGATGCCGTGGCGGGTCAGCTCCGCCCGCTCCGGGGAGTCCTCGTTCAGGATCGGGTTGGTATTGTTGATGTGTATCAGGATCTTGCGTTGGGCCGGCATGGCGTCCAGCACCTCGATCATGCCACCCGGGCCGCTCTGGGCCAGATGCCCCATGGCCTGTCCGGTCTTGGTACCCACTTCCTGGCGGATCATCTCGTCGTCGTGCCAGACGGTGCCGTCCACCAGCAGCACATCGGCTTTTTTCATCCAGTCCAGGATGCGCGGGTCCGGTTCTCCGAGGCCCGGCGCATAAAGCACTTTCTGCCCGGTGCGGGTGTCCTCAAGAAAAATACCGATGTTATCCCCCGGGTGCGGGTTATCCCGGCGCGGTGAATACGGCGGCGCGTTGCTCAGCAGCGGAATGGCCGTCAGTTCGATGGACGGTGCGCAGGGAATCGTAAACGGCGACTGTTCAGAGGCCTCCACCCGGTGCCAGTTCAGGCCACCATTCCAGTGCCTGAGCATGGTAAACAGGGGAAAACCGGCGCTGAGATCCTCGTGCACCTGCTCGGTACACCAGACGTCCATGGGCAGCCCCTCGCGAAGCGATAGCAGACCGGTGGTGTGATCCACCTGGCTGTCCATCAACAGAATAGCATCGATGCCGGTGTCCCGAAGCGCCCTGGCCGGCTGCATGGCGTTAAGGGAGGCCAGCTGTGCGCGAATGTCCGGGGAGGCGTTAAACAGGATCCAGTGCTCGCCGTCTTCACTGACGGCAATGGAAGACTGGGTGCGGGCACGGGCCTTCAGGGTCCCCTGGCGGAAGCCGTCGCAGTTGGCGCAGTTGCAGTTCCATTGGGGAAAGCCACCACCAGCGGCGGAGCCCAGAACGTGGATGAGCATGATTGGAAACTCCGGAAGTAAAACGGCCAGCCACTCAGGCTGGCCGCTTCAGCACTCAGCGGTTGGCGAAGTACATGGTGACTTCGAAACCGATCCGCAGATCCTCATAGGCTGGTTTGGTCCACATAATGCTTACCCCTGTTGTCGTAATTGTTAGCGCACTGCGGGTGAATCAACGACATTGCCGATAACCCACCTCTCATCCTAGTTGACGGGGACAGGAGATCAATATGGTACTTTGGCACTGTTTTGGGGCCTCCCCAAGTTGTAATAAGTCCGCGGTCGGCTTAGAACAAAAAAAGGCCCTGGGAAGGGCCAAAGACGTCAAGGTGCACATCCGGTGTGCCGACTCACAGGCGGGCCGGTGCGGAGAGGCCCGCCTGCCGCTCAGAGAATCAGAAAAAACCCAGTGGGTTGATGTCGTAGCTGACCAGCAGGTTCTTGGTCTGCTGGTAGTGGTCCAGCGCCATCTTGTGGTTTTCACGACCAACACCGGACTTCTTGTAACCACCGAAGGCGGCGTGGGCCGGGTATTGGTGGTAGCAGTTGGTCCACACACGGCCGGCCTCGATGGCGCGGCCCAGGCGGTAGGCACGGTTGATGTCACGGGTCCACAGGCCGGCACCCAGACCAAACTCGGTGTCGTTGGCGATGGCCAGGGCTTCTTCCTCATCCTTGAAGGTGGTTACACCCACCACCGGGCCGAAGATTTCTTCCTGGAACACACGCATGTCATTCTTGCCTTTCAGCAGCGTGGGCTGGACATAGAAGCCGTTGTTGTACTGGCCTTCCATTTCCTCACGGCCACCACCGGTCAGCACTTCCGCACCTTCCTGCTTGCCGATTTCCAGGTATGACATGATCTTGTCGAACTGCTCCTTGCTGGCCTGGGCACCCACCTGAACATCGGTATCCAGCGGGTTGCCACGCTTGATGGCCTTGGTGCGCTCAATAACTTTGGCCATGAATTCGTCGTACATGTCTTCCTGAATCAGGGCACGGGAGGGACAGGTGCAAACTTCACCCTGGTTGAAGAATGCCAGCACCAGGCCTTCCACACACTTGTCGATAAATTCCGGCTCGGCCTGCATCACGTCGGAGAAGTAGATGTTGGGGGACTTGCCACCCAGCTCGACGGTAGAGGGGATGATGTTCTCGGCGGCACACTTGAGGATGTGCGAGCCCACCGGCGTGGAGCCGGTGAAGGCAATCTTGGCGATGCGCTTGCTGGTGGCCAGGGCCTGGCCGGCCTCAATGCCGTAACCGTTGACGATATTAACCACGCCCGGTGGCAGCAGGTCGCCAATCAGTTCCATCAGCACCAGGATGCTGGCCGGGGTCTGCTCAGCCGGCTTCATCACGGTACAGTTACCCGCCGCCAGGCAAGGCGCCAGCTTCCACACTGCCATCAGCAGCGGAAAATTCCAGGGAATAATCTGGCCCACAACACCCAGCGGCTCGTGGTAATGATAGGCCACGGTGTTGTTATCGATAGCACTGGAGGTGTCCTCCTGGGCGCGGATACAGCCGGCGAAATAACGGAAGTGGTCCACGGCCAGGGGCAAGTCGGCGTTGATGGTTTCACGCACTGCCTTGCCGTTATCCCAGGTTTCGGCAACCGCCAGCATCTCGATGTTCTGCTCAATGCGGTCGGCAATTTTCAGCAGAATGTTGGAGCGCTCGGTGGTAGAGGTCTTGCCCCAGGCCGGTGCGGCCTTATGTGCCGCGTCCAGGGCAAGATCAATGTCTTCGGCGCCGGAGCGGGGAATCTCACAGATAAGGTCGCCGGTGATCGGTGTGATGTTCTCGAAATACTGACCTTTAACCGGGGCAACCCACTCGCCACCGATGAAGTTCTCGTAACGGGATTTGAAGGAAACGACGGAGCCATCCTTTCCTGGTTGTGCGTAGATCATGGTGTCGACCTCTTGTTGTGTGTGTCGCAGGGCAACGCGGCCTTTCGCGTTTACCCATTCAATGTAGACGCCAAACCCGGAAAGGTGAATGGTGCGATGGAGGCGAAAAACTCCTCCCTTGGTAGTAGATGACCGGAACGCCATGCCAACAGCGACCTGAAGCGCGATGCACCCGTCAGAAACCCGTACTGCAGATGCACCCACCGATGCACAGAAACAGTGCGAACGCCCAAACAGGAAGCAGCCTATGTTGAGCTCAAAAATCCAACCTCATTGAAAACAGAAAGTTACTGATTGGCACGGACTCTGCAAATGATCCATTACGCAGCGAAACGTCGGTTGCTGAAACCACAATCAAAGCGCCACAATCTGACCAATGGTCAACTAGGGTTCCGGTCTGCCAATAACAAATGCAGACGACTGGTCCGAGAGTTGACGACCTTTTCCAAGGTTACACGGCGGGACAAAAGCCCGGGAGGATCGCTCAGTTACTGACGCCTCTCGCTTTTTAATTGTCTAACCAGGAGGAAAAGGCCATGTTGCAAACCGCAACCCCCCTCTACGACGATCTGATTCCCGGCGGATCCCACTGGTCTTTCATCATGCGTCGCGGCCACGTGCTGCGCCTGATCGATGAAATCGGTGGCGCCAACGTCGGCATGTTGATGTACAACCCCGAGAACCCGCTCGAGCGCTACAACATGCCCGATACCCTGAAGAACCAGCACACCTTCTTGCTCACCAAGGGCCATGTCCTGCTTTCGGATATGGGTCGGGTGTTCGCCTCCATCATCCGCGACGACCTGGGCTGGCACGACACCGTCAGCGGCACCTGCAACGCGGATCTTGTGGAGCGGCGCTGGGGCAGGAAGACCTACCAGGAAGCTCACAACCACTGCCATCGCAACGGTTTCACCAGCTTTCTGAACGAACTGGCCAAGTATGGCCTGGGCAAGAAAGACCTGACCGCCAACCTGAACTGGTTCAGCAAGGTGAAAACCGATGACGACGGCAACATGGCCTTTGCCGAAAACCACTCCCACGCCGGCGCCACTGTCGACCTGCGTTTCGAGATGGACACCATCGTGGTGCTGCACACCTGCCCGCACCCGATGAATCCAGCCACCGAGTACCCCAGCCATCCCGTGCGTTACCAGCTCTTCAGGGCGGCACCGGTCACCGATGCCGATCCCTGCAAGACGTCGTCACCGGAGGCCACCCGGGCCTTTGCCAATAACGCCCTGTACCACCTGTTCCAGTAACGGAGGCCGGAGATGATCAAGCATAGTGCATTAAAACCTGAAAACGCCGCCTTCTGCGAAACCGTACCGGCGGGCGAGTATTTCCTGAAAGTAGTGAAGGCCGGCGAGACCGTCCGCATCCTGGACCTGGAAGGCAACCAGGCCGCCGACACCCTGTTCTACAACGCCCACAACCCGACCGAGCGTTACAGCGCCGTCGACACCATCCGCGAGCAGGGCAAGGTTTACCTGACCGCCGGCTCCAAACTGATGTCCTCGGAAAACAACGTGATGCTGGAGATCACCGCCGACACCTGCGGCCGCCACGACACCCTGGGCGGCGCCTGCGCGGCGGAGAGCAACACCACCCGTTATGCCCTTGAGAAAAAATGCATGCACGCCTGCCGGGACAGCTGGTTGGTAGCCGTCACCGAGCACGAAGATCTGGGCATGACCAAGCGGGACATCACCCACAACATCAATTTCTTTATGAACGTTCCTGTCACCGCCGACGGGGGTCTGACCTTTGCCGACGGCATTTCCGATGCCGGCAAGTACGTGGAACTGGAAGCCCGGATGGACGTGCTGGTGATGATTTCCAACTGCCCACAGCTCAACAACCCCTGCAACGGCTGGAATCCGACGCCCATCGAGGTGCTGGTATGGAGCTGAGCGGCGCCCTCTACAACCCCGACAAAGTCCTGATCGCCAACCGCGGCGCCATCGCCTGTCGGGTGATCCGCACCCTTAGGGCCATGGGCATCATTTCGGTAGCGGTCTACGCCGAAGCGGATGCAGACTCCCTGCACGTGCGCCAGGCGGATGAGGCTTACTCGCTGGGCGAAGGCTCGGCGGCAGCGACTTATCTGGACCAGGACAAGCTGTTTGAGGTTATCCGTAAGAGCGGTGCCGGTGCCGTTCATCCGGGTTACGGTTTCCTGAGCGAGAACGCCGATTTTGCCCGGCGCTGTGACGCCGAAGGTGTGGTGTTCCTCGGCCCGACACCAGAGCAGATGGAACAGTTCGGCCTCAAGCATACCGCCCGGGCCCTGGCAGAGACCGCAGGCGTACCGCTGTTGCCCGGTACGGGATTGCTGACGGATCTCAATGAAGCCCTGAAGGCGGCGGAGGCCATCGGCTACCCGGTGATGCTGAAAAGCACCGCCGGCGGTGGCGGCATTGGTATGTCCCGCTGCTACAGCACCGAGGATCTGAGCAAGAGTTTTGAGTCGGTTCAGCGCCTGAGCCAGAACAACTTCAGCAACAGCGGTGTGTTCCTGGAAAAATTCGTGGAACACGCCCGTCATATCGAGGTGCAGTTGTTTGGCGACGGCAAAGGCCAGGTGCTTGCCCTGGGCGAGCGTGACTGCTCGGCCCAGCGCCGCAACCAAAAAGTGATCGAGGAAGCCCCGGCCCCGGGACTGACCGACGACGTTCGTAACTGTATGCACGCCACCGCCCGCCAGTTGGGCGAAAGCATCGCCTACCGCAGTGCCGGCACCGTGGAATTCATCTACGACCCGGACACCACTGAGTTCTATTTCCTGGAAGTGAATACCCGCTTGCAGGTGGAGCACGGTGTGACCGAGCAAGTGTACAGTGTCGATCTGGTGCGCTGGATGGTGGAGCTGGGCGCCGGCACCCTGGCGGACCTGGCAGAACTGGGCGGCAGCCTCACCGCCTCCGGCCACGCCATTCAGGCCCGGATCTACGCCGAAGATCCCAACAAGGACTTTCAACCTGGTGCCGGGTTGCTCACCAACGTGGCCTGGCCCAACGACGATGGTCTGCGGATTGATACCTGGATTCAGCCGGGCACGGAAGTGTCCCCGCTTTATGACCCCATGCTCGCCAAGGTGATCGTGCATGAGGCCGATCGCGAGTCGGCTCGCCAGCGGCTGATGCAGGCCCTGGATAGCAGCCAGCTCTATGGCATCGAGACCAATCTCAAATACGTGCGCCAGGTTCTGGACGACCGGCGCTTTACCGAGGGCAGGCTGTTTACCCGCACCCTGAATGAATTCGATTACCAGCCTGCCACTGTGGATGTGCTCAGCGGGGGCACCCTGACCACCATTCAGGACTACCCCGGGCGCATCGGCTACTGGGAGATCGGCGTGCCACCCTCGGGGCCATTCGACAGCTACTCTTTCCGACTCGGCAATCGCCTGCTGGGCAACCCGGAAGGGGCATCGGGACTGGAAGTCACCCTGAAGGGGCCTGTACTGACCTTCAACCGCGCCACCCAGATTGCCCTCACCGGGGCCGCACTGGATGCCACCCTGAACGACGAGCCGGTGGATTTCTGGCAGGTGATTGACGTGCCCGCCGGCGCTACCCTGAAGCTGGGCGCCACCACGGCGGACGGCGCCCGGGCCTACGTGCTGTTCCGCGGAGGACTGGACTGCCCGGAGTACCTGACCTCCTGCAGCACCTTTACGCTCGGCCAGTTCGGCGGCCACTGTGGCCGTGCCCTGCGGGCCGGCGATGTGCTGGCCTTGCCGGATTCCGAGCCAACCGGCATGACCGCCCTGCCTGCCGAACTTAAACCAACCATCGGCAAAACCTGGAAACTGCACGTCACCTATGGGCCCCACGGCGCGCCGGACTATTTTACCGACGAAGACATCAACACCTTCTTCGCCAGCGATTGGGAGATCCACTACAACTCCAGCCGCACGGGCGTGCGCCTGATTGGCCCGAAACCGCAGTGGGCCCGCAGCGATGGCGGCGAGGCGGGCATGCACCCATCCAACATCCACGACAACGCCTACGCCGTAGGTACGGTGGATTTCACCGGAGACATGCCCGTGATCCTGGGTCCGGATGGTCCCAGCCTGGGCGGCTTTGTCTGCCCGGTGACGGTGATCAGCGCCGACCTCTGGAAACTGGGCCAGCTCAAGGCCGGCGACAAGGTGCGGTTTGTACCGGTCAGCCAGGATCAGGCCGTGGCCCTGCGGGAAGCGCTGGATGAGTCCGTAGCCTCGCTGACTGCGGCCACCGCCCATATCACCCCCATTCAACCGGAGACTCCGATCCTTGATGCGTTGACGCCCGAGGAACACGAAACCGGCGTGGTCTACCGGGCCGCCGGCGACAACTACGTGCTGGTCGAATACGGCCCCATGGAGCTGGATATCCGCCTGCGTTTCCGTGCCCACGCACTGATGCTGTGGCTGCGTGAGCAGAGTCACGACTCCATTCTGGAGCTGACCCCCGGCATCCGCTCCCTACAAGTGCACTACGACAGCCAGAAACTGAACCAGCGTACTCTGCTGGATCTGCTGATCGGCGCGGAAAAGGAACTGGAAAAACAGCCCGAGTGGGATGTGCCCGCGCGCATCGTGTACCTTCCCTTGTCCTGGGACGATGAAGCCTGCCAGACCGCCATTGCCAAATACATGCAGTCGGTCCGCGAGGACGCGCCCTGGTGCCCGAGCAACCTGGAATTCATTCGCCGTATCAACGGGCTGGACAGCATCGACGAGGTGAAAAAAACGGTGTTCGATGCCAGCTACCTGGTGATGGGCCTGGGCGACGTGTATCTCGGCGCGCCGGTGGCCACACCCCTGGACCCGCGCCACCGGCTGGTGACCACCAAGTACAACCCGGCCCGGACCTGGACCGCAGAGAATTCCGTCGGCATCGGCGGCGCCTACCTGTGCATCTATGGCATGGAGGGCCCGGGCGGCTATCAGTTTGTCGGTCGCACCCTTCAGATGTGGAACCGGTACCGCACCACTGACCTGTTTGAGCCCGGCAAACCCTGGCTGCTGCGTTTCTTCGATCAGGTGCGCTTCTACGAAGTCAGTGCCGAAGAACTGCAACAGATCCGACGGGACTTCCCCAATGGCGACTATCCGATCAAGGTCGAGGAAACCCGTTTCAACCTGAAGGACTACGAGCAGTTTCTGGCCGACAACAACGACGAGATCCAGACCTTCACCGGCAAGCGCAAACAGGCCTTCGACGAGGAACTGCAGCGCTGGATCGAATCCGGCCAGATCAATTTCAGCTCCGAGGCCCCTATCCAGGACACTGGCGAGGACGATATTGCCAACCTGCCAGCCGGCCAGCACGCCGTGGAAAGCCACGTGGCCGGCAACCTGTGGGAGTGCCTGGTCCAGCCCGGCGACACCGTCGAGGCCCAGCGCCCGGTGGCAGTGATTGAATCCATGAAGATGGAAATTGAACTTCTCAGCCCGGTGGCGGGCCGTGTGGTGGACGTGCGCCGGGAAGCCGGCCAGGCGGTATCACCCGGGACGCCGGTGGTGATCGTGGAAGAGACAAACGAGTAATACCAGTAACCATCACAACCTGAAAAAGACCAAACCTGCACACACGGGCAAGACCCGAGGAGAGACACCATGAAAACAACTGACCTGAGCAAACGCCTGGCCGCCGGCGTGCTGACCGCTTCCCTGTCCATGGGGGCTCTCGCTGAGGAAAAGGACTCCTTCAGCATTGCCTGGACCATCTACGCCGGCTGGGTGCCCTGGCAGTATGCCGAAGACTACGGAATCATGAAGAAGTGGGCGGACAAGTACGATATCGAGGTGGATATCGTGCAGGTGAACGACTACATCGAATCCATCAACCAGTACACCGCCGGTCAGTTTGACGGCGTGGTGGCCACCAGCATGGACGGCCTCTCCATCCCGGCGGCCTCAGGCGTGGACACCACCGCCCTGATCGTGGGTGACTATTCCAACGGCAACGATGGTCTGGTGTCGAAGGACACCAAGTCGATTGAGGACCTTGAAGGCGAAACCGTGCACCTGGTGGAGTTGTCCGTTTCCCACTATCTCCTGGTCCGTGCGTTGAACACGGTTGGGCTGGAGGAGCGCGATATCAGCGTGGTGAACATTTCCGATGCCGACCTGGTATCCGCCTTCCAGACCGACGATGTTCGTCATGTCGCCACCTGGAACCCGCTACTGGCGGAGGTGGCAGCCTACCCGGGCGCCACCAAATTGTTCGATTCCAGCCAGATTCCTGGTCACATCAAGGACCTGACTCTGGTGAACTCAGAGACTCTGGAAGATAACCCGAAACTGGGCAAAGCCCTTGTCGGCGCCTGGTATGAAACCATGAGCATTCTGGCTTCAGATTCTGCGGAGGGCGAGGAGGCCCGGGCATTCCTTGGCGAGCTGTCTGGCACAGATCGGGCCGGGTATGAGGCGCAACTGGCTGGCATGAAGATGTTCTGGGAACCGCAGATGTCGGTAGCCTTCATCAATAGCGATGAAACCCGTGAAGCCATGGACAGCGTTCGCCAGTTCTCCTTCGACAAGGGCCTGCTTGGCCAGGGCGCCATGAGCCCGGATTTCGTGGGCATCGAATTTCCGGATGGTTCAATCATGGGCGACGAAGCCAACGTGAAACTGCGCTTTAACGACAGCTATATGCAGATGGCCGCCGACGGCGAGATCTGAATAAGCCGCATCGTTATCGTTGAACAAACGGGCACGAACATTCGTGCCCGTTTTTGTTTAAACGTCGCGGGTGGGTTGGTGTGGGAACGCCAACTGGCCAATGACCGGAAGTACCGGCAGTTGTTCGAGATTCTGTTGAAAAAACCGAACCCACCGACGGCAATTCTGGGTGTTACTCGGCCGTAACTGAACGTTCCTTCTGAAGTAACCGCTGTTTGCGGTTGAGGCCCCAACGGTAGCCGCCGAGGGAGCCGTCGCTTCGCAATACCCGGTGGCAGGGGATCAGCACGGCGATACGGTTGCGACCGCAGGCGGAGGCCACAGCGCGAACCGCTTTGGGTTCTCCAAGGCGCCTTGCCAGTTCTGTGTAGCTCACCACTTCGCCTTCCCGAACGCTTAACAACAGCTTCCAGACTCTTGTCTGGAAGGCAGTGCCACGAATATCGAGAGGCACGTCAGGGCGCGGTTTGTCTTTGCAAAGGTGTTCATCCAAAGCCCCCATCCAGCTGTCCAGTTCCGGAGACTCACTGGCCTTTGAGTTGACGAGGCGGGCTTTCGGGAATTCCTTCTGCAGTTGCTCATGCAAGGTCTCTTCATCCTCGCCAAATTCGGCAAAGCACACACCCTTGTCGGTGGCGGCCATCATCAGCAGGCCAAGTGCAGTTTGCCGGCAGGCATAGGCGATCATTTCACCTTCGCCGCCTTTCCCATAACGCGACGGCGGCATACCGAGCTGTCGCTCCGGCGCGCCATACACTCGGCTAACCGAGCCAAAGCCAGCATTGTAGATGGCATCGGTGACGGCTTGGCCAGTTCGCAGCGCCTGTTTGAACGCACGCATCCGGAGGGCATCCTGATAGGCCTTTGGCGATAACCCGAAGGTCTCCTTGAATAACCGTTGAAGATGGGAGGCAGACAGCCCGGCAATCTCAGCAAGATCGGCCAGCCTGAGCGGCTCATCGGGACGGCTTTCGATGTATCTGGCCAGGGCCACCATCCGGTCGGCAACCGGGGTTGCGGCTTCGGGTTCTCCCGAAGCAGGGGGCAGCGGATGGTGCTGTGATCCGGGCATGGTTCGGGTCCTGTTTATCCGTCTCTCCACTCGTCCACACTATGCCGTTATCCACGGGTCGCTGCCATCCGTTTCTTGCGGCCCTGGGGGGGTCAGAACAGCTTCAGATAACGGCCGGCCTCCCAGGACGACCCGTAGACCTGGTAGCTCGCCCATTCAGCCCGGTTCCTGCTGGAGCGGGCAGGCTCATGACAGTGCACCCCGAACCGCCCTGCACCATATTGGCGCACACTTGCTGCCAGATTCACCCCCGCCTCCCCCGTTATTGCCCGCTTGATGGATCTGGCACGCCATCTGCACTGTTGAGCGCAGACGGTTTTCAAAACCCCGGTCCGTTCACAGCACTGTTCACAACATCGCAGGCAGAGCGGCGATCACGAAAGACAAATGGGTGACTAGGGTTCCGGTCCGGGCAGGCACGCAACAGCTACCCGGATGGCTGGTCCGAGAGTTACCGACCTCTGGGAGGTTACACGGCGGGACAAAAGCCCGGGAGACTGAATCGCGAGGGATGCTATTGCCCGCGATAACCTTGCCGTGTTGTGTGACCAGAGGAGACAACCTATGCGACTGATCAACCGCCATCCCGGACGGGCCTCGGCCACCCTGCTGGGCCTGCTGCCCTTCCTACTGATCATGCTGATTTACAGCCTGGCCTCCCAGGAGCGCCTGGCTGAAAACCCCAACGACAAACTGCTGCCTGGCCTGGAACAGATGACCGCTGCGGTTGACCGCATGGCCTTCAAGCCGGACCGCCGCAGTGGCGACTACCTGATGTGGCAGGACACCACCGCCAGCCTGGAACGGCTGGCGGTCGGCGTCGGCATCGCCGCGTCGCTGGCCCTGGTGGTGGGCATTCTCAATGGTGTTCTGCCTCTGGCCAGAGCCAACCTCGCCCCGCTGGTTTCGGCACTTTCGATGGTGCCGCCTCTGGCCATACTGCCCATACTTTTTATCGTGTTCGGCCTCGGAGAACTCTCGAAAGTCATGCTGATTGTCATCGGCACCGCGCCGATCATGATGCGGGATGTGGCGCAGCGGGTTCGGGAGCTGCCGGGCGAACAGCGGATCAAGATCCAGACCCTGGGCGCCAATTCCTGGCAGGTGATCACCCGGATGGCCCTGCCTCAGGTATTGCCCCGCCTGATCGACGCCGTGCGCCTGAGCCTTGGCCCGGCCTGGCTGTTCCTGATCGCGGCGGAGGCGATTGCGTCTACCGAAGGCCTCGGTTACCGGATCTTCCTGGTGCGGCGCTATCTGGCCATGGATGTGATCCTGCCCTATGTCATCTGGATCACTATTCTCGCCATTGTTATTGATCAGTGTCTGCGCTTAACCAATCGCAGGCTGTTCCCTTGGTATAACGCAGGAGGCCACTGATGAGCTTTATTACTGTCCGGAATCTTTGGAAGGAGTATGGCGACCAGGTGGTCCTGGAAAATCTCAACCTGACCGTTAAACAAGGCGAGTTCTGCACTCTCGTAGGCGCGTCCGGCTGCGGTAAGTCCACCTTCCTGAAAATGCTGCTGGGCCAGGAAGCACCAACCCGCGGCGAGCTGCTGCTGGAGGGTGAGGCCTTTCCCGGTGAGCCGGACCGGAACCGGGGTATCGTGTTCCAGCGCTACTCGGTGTTCCCGCACCTGACCGTTCGCCAGAACGTACTGTTGGGTCTGGAGCTGGAGCGGAAGCCCTGGCTGGGCAAGCTTTTTGGCAGCGCCCGGCGTGAGGCTCTTGAAAGCGTGGATGCCATGCTGGAATCCGTAGGCCTGACGCCCTCGGCAGACAAATGGCCTCACCAACTCTCTGGCGGCATGCAACAGCGGCTGGCCATTGCCCAGTCCCTGGTTATGCGCCCTCGCGTGCTGCTGCTGGATGAGCCCTTCGGTGCCCTGGACCCCGGTATTCGCGGGGATATGCACGACCTGCTGCTGAGGTTGTGGCGGGAGACCGGCACCACCATTTTCATGGTCACCCACGATCTTCAGGAAGGCTTCTATCTGGGTACCCGGCTGCTGGTGTTCGACAAAATCCGCAACGACCCCCACGATCCCCAGGCGTTTGGTGCCACGATTACCTATGATCTTCCGATCGGCCAGACTGACCGCAAACTGTTTGACGACATCAACGAATCCGTTAGCGAAACCGCTCGGCATCAGGCGGCCTGACCGTGTGAACATAAAAGAGGCCGCCCGTGGGCAGCCTCTTTCAGACCGGCAGAACACCGGCGCTTTCGAGGATCAGTTGCTGGCAACGCGATCCTTTGGCAGCTTGAAGGTCCAGACCATACCGCCCTGGTTGAAGTGCTTCACCACCCTGGCAACTTCACCGCCCCACAGCGGAACGGCACCGCCCCAGCCGGAGGCCACGGAGACATACTGCTCGCCGTCCATGGTCCAGGTCACCGGGGTACCGACCACACCGGAGCCGGTATTGAATTTATACAGCTCCTCGCCAGTCCTGGCATCAAAGGCCTTCAGATAGCCCTCCGGGGTGCCGGTGAAGACCAGGTTGCCTGCGGTCGTCATGACACCCCCCCACAGAGGCGCGGTGTTCTGATAACGCCACACTTCCTTGCCGGTTTTCGGATCCATGGCGCGCAGTACGCCGATGTAATCATCATTCGCCGGTTTGATGGTGAAGCCGGCACCCAGGAACGCCGCACCCTTTTTGTAAGAGACAGGTTCGTTCCAGATGTCCATGGACCACTCGTTGGACGGCACATAGAACAGGCCGGTGTCCTGGCTGTAGGCCATGGGCATCCAGTTCTTGCCGCCCAGGAACGCGGGCTGTGCAACCACGACTTCACCCTTGGTTCCTTCCGTGGCGGAAGGATCGCCGGGCCGTCCTCCCTCTTTGAAGATCGGGCGACCGGTCTTCGGATCGAGGCCTTCCGCCCAGGTGATCTTGTCGACAAACGGGAAGCCACGGATGAAATCGCCGTTCTCACGGTTCAACACGTAGAAGAACCCGTTACGATCCGCGGTTGCCGCCGCTTTCACGGTTTTGCCGTTTTCCTGGTAGTCGAAGGAGATCAGCTCGTTGACACCGTCATAGTCCCAGCCGTCATGGGGCGTGGTCTGGAAGTGCCACTTGATACTGCCGTCATCCGGATTGATCGCCAGACGGGAAGACGAGAACAGGTTGTCACCCGGGCGCAGGTGCGAGTTCCAGGGAGCCGGGTTGCCGGTGCCGAAGAACAGGGAGTCGGTGTCCGGATCGTAGGTGCCGCCCAGCCAGGTGGCCGCGCCGCCGTTTTTCCACATATCGCCCGGCCAGGTTACGCCAGCCTTGCCGCCGGAAATACCGTTCTCGATGGCCTTGCCATCCTTGTAGACATAGCCCATGTGACCTTCAACGGTCGGGCGAGTCCAGAGTAAATCACCGGTATTCGGGTCATAGGCTTCCACCTTGCCGACAATACCGAACTCACCGCCGGAAACACCGGTGATCAGTTTGCCCTTAACCACGATGGGAGCGGCGGTAATGGCGTAGCCGGCCTGGTAATCCGCCACCTTCTTGATCCACATCGGCTTGCCGGTGTCCTTGTTCAGGGCAACGAGTTTGGCATCCAGGGTGCCGAAGATAACCTTGTCGCCATACAGGGCGACACCCCGGTTAACCACATCACAACAGGGCATGATGCCATCCGGCAGGCGGGCGTCGTACTGCCAGATTTCCTCGCCGGTCCTGGCGTCGATGGCGTAGACACGGGAATAGGAGGCGGTTACGTACATCACGCCGTCCTTGATCATCGGCTGCGATTCCTGGCCGCGCATTTTCTCGCTGCCGAACGAGAAGGCCCATACTGGCTGCAAATACTGGATGTTGCTGGTGTTCAGATCGTCCAGGGTGCTGAAGCGCTGGCCCTGGGTGCCCATCCCGTAACTGACAATGTCGCCCGGCGTTTTGTGATCATTCATGATGTCTTCGTCGGTGACCGCGTAGGCCCCGTACGACACCGCCAGCGCCAGGGTGCTGGCGGCAATGCGAATCCCGAACTTGTTCGATCTCATGGTTGCGCTCTCCAAGTCTCTTGTTTTCGGTTCTTTTGTGTTCGTTTCAGGTCAGGGCGAACCGGGAACTTTTCCCGCCTCTGGTACGATTCTTCGCCTTGGCGGGTAAACCAGCAATTACCCCCCGGAACAGGTTTTCTCATCACTTGGTCGTACTACCTGAAAGAAACCGCCCGCCGGGGAGTTGACAGGCTGCAAGATCAGAGTTCACCCTCGGCCCGGGCGATGGCCTGCCGGTCCAGAAACTCCCGGTAGTAATCGGGCACGCTGTAGCGCAGTTGCTGGCTGGCAAACAGTTCGTTCAGCTCGCCACTCTTGACCAGCTTGTCGACAATGGCTTCCAGGGCATACCCCAACTGCCGGTGGGTGTGTTTGATGGCCATACCCACATCCCACGCCTGCTTGCCTATGCCGGGAAAACCATTACCCGCGGCTTTGAAACCAGCGTTTTCGGGTCTGGCCAGCTCATGATCGATTTCAGCCCGCATGCCCATCACGGCGCTGATCTCGCCCTCTCGCATGGCGCTGAACGCATCACGCACCTTGGGGTAATGCCGGACCTGCTCACGCATTCGCCCGCGCAGTCCGGAGGAAAGGTAGAAGTCCGGAAGGGTATCGATCTCAACGCCGATCGGGTGATACTGGAAAACAGCGATGGTTTCCACCGAATCCAGTTTTTCCGGGTTGAAGGCGACCTGCCAGGTTTCCCGCTGGTAGGGACCGAACAGAACCACCTGTTCGTTGATGTATTCACCCGTGGAATCCTGCATGTAGGCATACTCCTTATCGTAAGGAACCCGCAGCATGACATCGGCCAGCCGTTGTTTGGCCAGGTAATGACCCTTCCAGACATTGTTCCGCAGGTCGTCCCCCAGATTTTCATCCGGAGTGATCCAGTGCACTTTGAATTCGACCCCCATTGCTCCGGCAATTCGTCGCCCGAGCTCGACATCAATCCCTCTGGGCTCGCCATCAACTTCATAGGAATAGGGGGGGAAGTTTTCGTAGACGCCCACTTTCAGGTAGCCGGACTCAAGGATAATGTCGTAGGTTCTCTGCGCCGGCCGGTTCAGGAGCTTGTCGCCGTCGTCAACCTCCTGGGCCAGGGCAATCTGTGTGAGAAGCAGCACAGCAAGAATTCCAGACAGTAGTTTCATTGTTATCTCCCAACGACAACAGGCCGGCGCAGGGCCGGCCTGGGTTCAGGCATGGATAAGACGGAGGCGGCGCCATTACTCCGGCTTCGGCAGCGATTCCAGATAGCTGCGAATGGCCCACATGGCGTTCTGGTCGAGGCTTTTCTTCCAGGAGGGCATTCCCCGGGCAGTTCCGTTACGAACACGGCCAATAAAGTACTCGTCATCCCATTCGGTGAGCTCGCGAAGATCCGGTGTCAGGCCACCCGACATGGCGCGGATACCATGGCAGCCGGCGCAGTTGCCTGCGTAGGCACTCTCGCCGATTTCAACGGCCTGGGCATTGAACTCGCCGTATTCATTGCCCTCACGGAACGGATTCTCGGTCCTTACTTCGTCACCGAGTTCCGGCAGGTTGCCTGTATCCACTTCCTGTGGTGTGACATTGCCATGTGCAAAGACCAGACCCGCCAGGCCAAGCATGGCCGAGGCCATCAATGCTTTCAGTGAAAAGGACGTTGCCATTGGTGCTACCTCTGTTATTGGATTCCCCATGGTTGGCGATTGGATTTGTCGGGAGCCAACTCGCTGACTTTCAGTCTAGGAACCCCCGCGCCCGATCCGAATGCCACTTTGGCGTTTTTGACGTAGTTCCTTGGTAGTAGGCGGCAGGTGTCTGCCCGGAAAACTCCTCCTTTGGTACTGTCTGATTCCTACTTTCAGAATATTCCCGCCCGCACTTACCTGCCCTAAGCTCACAGGCAAGACGACAAAAACATGGGGTATCTTCATGCCGTTTCGCCACCTGGCAGTTCTGACAGGGTTGCTGGCCGCCAGCCTCATGTCCCCGGGCGTGTCGGCAGAGCCTCTCGACATAAAAATTGGTTACATCCAGTGGGTTCCAGACCAGGGACCGGTGCTCTCGAACGTGATCCCCGAGCCAGAAGACGCGGGTCTGCGGGGCGCCGAGCTGGCCATTGGCGACAACAGCACCACCGGCAAGTTCCTGGGCCAGAGCTATTCGCTCTGGAGTGAAGTGGCCGATTCCGAAGAAACTGCCGTTGCAGCCTTTGGTGCCATGCGCCAGAACGGCATTGAGCTGTTTGTGGTGAATGCGCCGGCCCAAACCCTGAACACCATCGTGGGAAAAGCCGGTGACAACACACTGATTTTCAATGCCGGTGCCAGCGACGATGCCCTGCGCACCGCTCAGTGCCACGTCAACCTCCTGCACACCATTCCTTCCTACGCCATGCTGACCGACGCCCTGGGCCAGTGGCTGAGCCAGCGACGCTGGAAAGAAGTATTCCTGATTACCGGCCCCACCGGGGCCGACAAAGGCTGGGCGGATGCCTTCCGCCGCTCCGCCAGACGCTTTGGCCTGGAGATTGTTGAAGACAAGCCCTGGACCTTTGACGCCGACCTTCGCCGCACCGCCTCCAGGGAACTGCCGCTGTTTACCCGGGGCGATGACTACGATGCCGTGGTAGTGGCGGATGTGCGGGGTGATTTCGGTGAATACGTGCCGTTTAACACCTGGTTGCCAAGACCGGTGGTGGGCACCCAGGGCATGATGCCGGTGACCTGGCACCGGGTGGTGGAAAGCTGGGGGGCCGCGCAGTTGCAGAATCGGTTCAGGGAACTCGCCGGCCGTGACATGAACAGCGAGGATTATGCCGCCTGGGCCGCCGTTCGCTCCATTGGCACAGCGGTAACGGATCTTGACAGTGCGAACCCCGCCGAGATCCGCAACTTCCTGTTCAGCGACAACTTCCAACTGGCTGCCTTCAAAGGCCGAAAGCTCACCTATCGTGACTGGAACGGCCAGCTACGCCAGCCAATCCCGCTGGTGCACCCCCGCGGACTGGTAGCACGAGCCCCGTTCGAGAGTTTCCTGCACCCAACCACCACCATGGACACGCTCGGCTTCGACAAGCCCGAGAGCGAGTGCCGAATCAACGGCTGACCGCTTTGGCGGCCTCCCGAAAACAAGAAGGAGTTACACCGTGACATCCCTGTTCCGACACACCGCCCTGGCCGCCATGATCGCCCTCTCGACACCGGCAGCACTGGCCAGCCTGGCCTACGTATCCAATGAAAAGGACAACACCCTCTCGGTCATTGATACCGAGTCCATGGAAGTCGTCGACACCATCAGGGTGGGCGCCCGGCCCCGGGGCATCCTCCTGTCCAGGGACTACACCAGGCTGTACATCTGCGCCAGCGACGACGACACCGTGCAGGTGCTGGACCTGGCAACCCGCAAGATCATCGATACCCTGCCTTCCGGAGAGGATCCCGAGCAGATCGCCCTACATCCAAACAACAGGCACCTTTACATTGCCAACGAAGACGACGCCATCGTCACTGTCCTGGACGTCAACTCCAAAGAGATCCTGGCCCAGATTGATGTAGGCGTGGAACCGGAAGGCATGGCGGTGAGCCCGGACGGCAAGTGGGCGGTCAACACCTCCGAAACCACCAGCATGCTGCACTGGATCAACACCGAGACCTTCGAGATCGAAAAGAACATCGTGGTGGGCCAGCGCCCCCGCCACGTGGAGTTCAGCAGGGACAGCAAGATTGCCTGGGCCTCGGCAGAGATTGGCGGCACCGTGCATATTATCGATGTCGACAACCTGAAACAGATCCATGAGCTATCCTTCAGGGTGCCTGGGGTTAACCAGGACCGGGTGCAGCCGGTGGGCATCGAACTGACCTCCGATGGCAAATACGCCTTCGTCGCCCTCGGCCCTGCCAACCATGTGGCCGTGGTGGATGCCAGGACCTATGAAGTACTGGACTACCTGCTGGTGGGCAGCCGGGTATGGCAACTGGATCTGGACAAGGACGAGAAGCACCTTTACACCACCAACGGTGTCTCAGGTGACGTGTCGGTGATCGACGTGGAGGACCTGAAGGTGATCAAATCCATCAAGGTGGGCCGCTACCCCTGGGGCGTGGTGATCGATCCGACTTCATGACGAACTCATGACTATAGAAGCCCGCAACCTCAGCTTTCGCTACGGCGACCAGCCTGTACTCAAAGAGGTCAGCTTTGCGCTGAGCTCTGGCCGTTTCCATGCGCTGCTCGGGCCCAACGGCGCCGGCAAATCCACCCTGTTCGGCCTGTTGACCCGACTATTGGCGTTGCAGCAGGGGGATATCCTGCTGGCCGGCCAGTCCCTGAAAAAGCAGCCGGCCGAGGCCATGCGCAAGATCGGCGTGGTGTTCCAGCAGAACGCCCTGGATCTGGACCTGACGGTGCGCCAGAACCTGCAGTACCACGCCGCCTTGCACGGACTGTCCCGCAAGGAAGCCCGAGCGCGGGGTGACCGGGAGCTGGAGCGCTTCGGGTTGCTGGACCGGGCCAGCGAGGCCGTCCGCCAGCTCAATGGCGGTCACCGCCGGCGGGTGGAGATTGCCCGGGCGCTACTCCATGAACCCTCTCTTCTGTTGCTGGACGAACCGACCGTGGGCCTGGATGTCGCCAGCCGCAAGGCACTGAATGAACACGTGCGTACCCTGTGCGAGGAAGACGGCCTGACCCTGCTCTGGGCCACGCACCTGATTGAGGAGGTTCGCGAGGACGACCGGGTGCTGATCCTGCACCAGGGCCAGTTGCTGGCCGACGGCACCGGACACGCCATCTGCCAGGTCCAGGGCACCCGGGATCTGGCGGAAAGCTTCCATTGCCTGACCGGAGCCGGCTGACATGAAGGCAGCTCATTACTGGTACTGTTTTGTCGGCATACAGACTCGCGAGTGGCTGCGGTTCTGGCAGCAGCGAACCCGGTTCGCCAGTGCCCTGGTGCGCCCGCTCCTGTGGCTGGTGGTGTTTGCCGCGGGCTTCCGGGCGGTGCTGGGGATTTCCATCATCCCGCCCTACCAGACCTACATCACCTACCAGACCTACATCGTCCCCGGTCTGAGCGGCATGATCATCCTGTTCAACAGCATGCAGGGGGCATTATCCATGGTGTATGACCGGGAGCTGGGCAGCATGCGGGTGTTGCTGATGAGCCCGCTGCCCCGGCCATTTTTGCTGGTGACCAAGCTGCTGGCGATGGGGGTGGTGTCGGTCGGGCAGGTTTACGTGTTCCTGCTGCTGGCACTGCTGGTGGACGTGGAGCCGCCGTTGTGGGGGTATCTTGCAGTATTGCCGGCGCTGCTGCTGGCCAGTCTTATGCTGGGGGCGATGGGGTTACTGATTGCCACCTGGATCAAGCAACTGGAAAACTTTGCCGGGGTGATGAATTTTGTCATTTTCCCGATGTTCTTCCTGTCATCGGCCCTGTATCCGCTCTGGCGGATGAATGAGGCCAGCCCCTGGCTGTACTGGATCAGCCAGTTCAACCCGTTTACCCATGCGGTGGAGGCGATCCGCTTCTCGCTGTACCTGGAGTGGAATCCGATGGCTTATGGGATTACGGCGGGTGTCACTATCATTCTTGCGCTACTGGCTACAGCAGGTTTTCGCCCGCAACGCACGAAAATTCTGGACGGAAAACCCTCATAGTGTCTGGGGCAGCTGTCGGCCAGGGCTTTCCAAAACTGTGCGGAGCCAGGGATGGCGAAGCCCAAGCGTCACATGGATGTGCCGCAAGGAGCGTGTTTTGGAAAGCCCTGGCCGACAGCTGACTTGCACTGATTCAGGAGCCAGTTGGATCGAGGCTGCGAAGCTTCCCAAGAACCCCATCAACCAATCCTGGCTCACCCACTGCATCATCCCACTGCAACCGCGCCGGTTTGCCGTCCAGGTACCAAAGTCGGTTTGCCAATATCTCGGCGTCACCACCATCGTGGGTAACACAGATCATCGCCATTTCCGGGTGAGCATCCAGAATGCCGGCGATCAGTGTTTTCAGCTCGCCCGCCATTACCGGGTCCAGTGACGCAAAGGGTTCGTCCAGTAACAGCAAGTCCGGCATCACCGCCAGGCAACGTGCCAGGGCAGCCCTCCTGGCCATACCAAGAGAAAGCTGATCCGGCAAGTAGTGACCGTAACCGGAGAGACCAACCTGGCTTAGCAAATTTTCGGCTTCCTGCCCGGTTGCACCGACCAGACGGAGGTTGGTATTCAGGGTTCGCCACGGCAGCAGGCGGTGTTCCTGGAACAGGTAACCCACCCTGAGCCTGTCGCGTCCGATGACCGCATCGTCCGGTATCGATCTGTCGAGGCCCGCAATGGCGTTCAGCAACGTGGTCTTGCCAATACCGGAAGGCCCCAGCAGACAGATGCGGTCACCTCGTTCTATGGTGGCGAACACTTCGCCCAGCACAGGCTGGTCGAAATCCCGGCCGGCGATTCTGAGTTCAAGCATGGGCAGCCCCCGGCTGGCGCCAACGGCTTGAACGGCGTTCCAGGGGCTGGAGGATGGCCAGCTCGATGAGCTGAACCACGGCAATAAACGCAAGGCTGTAGGCAAGGATGGCGGCAACGTCGAAGACCTGGAAGGCCATGTACAGCTGGAAGCCAACGCCGCTGGAGCGGCCGAGCAGTTCGACCACCAGGACGATTTTCCAGATCAGGGCCAGGCCACCGCGGGTGGCGGCCATCAGGTAGGGAAACAGCTGCGGCACCCAGACTTCACGGAATCGCTGCCAGCGGGTGAACTCATAGACGGTGGCCATTTCTTCAAGGCGATAATCCAGACTGCGGGCCCCTTCCCGCACGGTGACGGCGACGTTGGGGACCTTATTGATGACTACGGCCATCACGGCGGCCACTTCCACCAGGCCGAACCAGACGTACATCAGGATGATGGTGACCAGCGCTGGCAGGTTCAGCAACAACACCAGCAGGGGGTCGAACAGGGCATTGGTGGTTCGTGACCGGCCCATCACGATGCCAATGACGGTGCCAAGAAGCATGGCGAGAACAAAGGCCACCAGGACACGCCCGAGGGTCGCACCCAGATGATGCCAGAGATCGCCGGAGGCGGATTCCCTTATCAGGGTGTCGAGTACATCCAGGGGCGTGGGCAGGAGTGGAGACTGGATAGACCAGGCAATCAATGCCCATAGCAGGACAAACGAAGGCAGAACCACCCAGTAACTCCAGGCCGGCGGGCGGCCGGAGCGGGTGTTCACGGTTGCCTCCGGTAGAACAGCTCCGACGGCACCAGGCGGCCTGAGTCCGCACCGGTGAGCGCCAGCAACCGGTATAGGTCAGTAATTCGCTGGTCCGTGAGAGGCGCGGGCGTGCCGGCGACAAACCCTGTGCGAAGTGCCGTGAAAACGCCCTCTTGCGGGCTGCCCATCAGGGGCCGCAGCCGCTGCCAATGGGATTTGTCCGCCGCCAGTTCGGCTTTTGCCTGCTGCAGGGACCTGGCGAAGCGATCCATCAACGGGCCGTGGTTTTCAGCCCAGCCCGCCGGAAACACATAGCCCAGAACCGGGAGGTTCCGGTCCAGGTTCATGGCGGTGAGCAGATCGGCCATGCCGAACGCGGAGCGCCAGCCGCCCTCTCCCTTCAGGCGGGCCGCAAAATGCCAGTAGGTGACGATCACATCCACCTGGCCGCGCTTCAGGGCCTGGCTCAGCAGGGGTGGTGCGGCGAACTGGACCTCGGCGGATTCTGCCAGGTCGATCCCCTGGAGCGCGGCCACGTTCTGCAACAGTATCCAGCCTTTGCTGTCCGGCCCGCCGGCCACGCCGATGCGTTTGCCGGCCAGGTCGGCCACCGAACCGATAGCAGAGTCGTCGGCCACCACAATGTCGCCAATCCGGGAAGAGAACGGCACATAGAGATAGGGCGTACCGGCCTGGAACCGGGACTGCGCCCACAGCAGGTCGGCCACCGCGCCGTTCACCGACTGGCTGGTGACCGCCAGGTGGGAAGCCGCCAGATTGGCAACAAGTTTCAGCTTGAGCTGGTAGCCGTTCTTGCGATCCAGCCCCCGGTACAGGATATGGTCCAGTTCCCAGTGCGCGGTGCCAAACTGCAGGACACTGACAGACAGCACCGGCAGCTCTCCAGAGTCGCCGTCACTGCCATGGGCGGGGCTGACCATTAAGGCCAGAAGCAATAACGCGGCGATTCCCCCCCGGACAAAACGGGCCGCGGCCGGAAAGCATCGAAGAACTGACGTTATTGTTGGCTGCTGATTCATCCCTCCACGATACGAACCCCGCAGCCGGGCAAGAATAGTACTTTGGTGCCTGTTTTTTGGTGCGATGGTCGCATTCAACCTGAGACGATGATCGCGTGTAATGAAATCATCACAATAATAACCAGGGGGTCGGCAGCAACTCCGTCGATTCCCTGCACAGGAGGCCGCCATGCTGGACGAGCTCGATGCCACACTCTGTTCCGAAAACCGTTATCATGAGGCAGAAGCCATACCCGACAATGGCAACAAACAGGCAGAACCATCCATGGAGCCGGCTTACAAGATACTGATCGCCGACGACCACCCGCTCTTTCGCGAAGCCATCAGCAGCGTTATCGCTTCCGGTTTTGCGGGCAGCCAGATCATCGAAACCGCTGATCTGGACAGTGCCCTGGAAATCACCCGCGAAAATGACGACCTGGACCTGATCCTGCTGGACCTGAACATGCCCGGCATGCATGGGCTGACCGGCCTGATCACGCTGCGTAATGAAGCGCCCACCATTCCGGTGGTGATTGTCTCCGCGGAAGAAGACAAACAGGTGGTGTTGCAGGCCATAACCTACGGCGCCTGCGGGTTCATTACCAAGTCCTCTCCCCGGGCCCAGATGACCGAAGCCCTCCAGCAGATCCTGAACGGCAATGTGTATCTGCCCTCCGACATCATCCGCACCGGCAAGGAAAGCAGTAGCCGCCGCAGCCGGCATGAAGATAACCCGATATCGCCGGAACTGCTGAACTCCCTCACCCGCCGGCAGTTGCTGGTACTGGAACGCATGTCCAAAGGTGAGTCCAACAAGCAGATCGCCTACAACCTGAACATCGCCGAGACCACCGTGAAAGCCCATGTGTCTGCGATCCTTCGCAAGCTTGGCGTGCATAACCGGGTTCAGGCGATTCTTTCCGCCAGTGATGTGGATTTCAGCCAGTATCTGAAGCGCTGACCAATAAGCGGTGACTAGCAGAATCTGCGCTATACATTGAGCAGGCGGATCAGTTCCGGCTCGACCATGACCGCATCCACGCCAGGCCCGCCCGGGTATCGGCAGCCGGCCGGTACTCACAGCCAACCCAGTCCCGGTAGCCAAGAGCCTCCAATCGCGAAAGAACATTGGGATAACAAACTTCTCCGGTATCCGGTTCATGGCGCTCGGGAACACCCGCGATTTGCACGTGACCAATATGATGAAACTGCCGTTCCAGATGGCGAATAAGGTCGCCCTCCATGATCTGGCAGTGATAGATATCAAACTGGAGACGCAAATTATCGGCACCGACGGCCTTGATCACCGCCATGGCTTCCGCCTGCCGCGACAGGAAATAACCCGGCATATCACGATGGTTGATCGGCTCGATGAGCAGGTCCAGTCCTGCTTTTGCCGCCTCCCGGGTGGCAAAACGGAGGTTTTCCAGATAGGTGGCTCGATGCGCTTCCAGAGTGTCGCGGTCCGCACCCTGGGGAGTCAGGCCAGCCATGGCGTGGATACGCGGGCAGTTCAGGACATCGGCATATCGCACTGCCTCGTACACCGATTGGCGAAAGTCCGCCTCCCGGCCCGGCAAACTCGCCAGCCCCCGCTCTCCAGCCTCCCAATCGCCCGGAGGCAGATTGAACAGCACCTGCTCAAGCTGTGCGTCTTTCAGCAGGTGGGCAAGCTCTTCCGGGGCATAGGCGTACGGGAACAGGTATTCAACCCCGTTAAAGCCAGCGTCGGCTGCCGCCCTGAAGCGGTCAGGAAAATCATGCTCCTGAAAAAGCATGCTGAGGTTCGCGGCCAGTCTGATCATGATCAATCCTCGTTTTCTGCTCAGTCGCGCGGCAAACGCGCCTCGATGGTAACGCTTTGCTCGGGCGGATCAAAATGGGGTCAGATGAAAATGGGGTCAGATGAAAAGTTCATCTGACCCCATTTTCAGTTTCCCAGCAGATGACTCAGCGCACTGCGCAGCTTCAGGGGCTTCACCGGCTTGTTCATCAGCAAATGACCCAGCTCCCGGATGTGCTGTTTGAGCTCGTTGGTATAGTTGGCGGTAATCATCACCACCGGCGCCGGACAACGGCGCAGGCCGTTAATCTCCGCCACCGCGTCCACGCCGTTCTCATCGTTGTCCAGGTGGTAGTCCGCCAGGATCAGGTCCACCGGGCTACTTGCCGGATCGAGCTGGCGCTCCAGATCTTCCAGGGATACCGCCGTGACCACCTGGCAGTCCCAGCCTTCAAGCAGGGTTTTCATGCCCTGACAGATGGACTGGTCATTGTCGATCACCCAGATCCGGGCGCCACCCAGACCGCTGTCGAGCGATACCGTGCGGTTCTGATCCGGCTCTGGTCGCGTAGGCGGCAGTCGGCCAAGGGGAACCTTGACGCTGAACACCGAACCCTTGCCTTCGATGGACGCTACCGTCACCTCATGACCGAGCATCCGGGAGATCTTGTCCACGATGGCCAAGCCAAGACCCAGCCCCTTGTCGGGCTGTGAGCCTGCTGGCCGGATGCGTTTGAATTCCTGGAAAATCTCGGTGAGCTTATCGTCCGGGATACCCGGGCCGGTATCCCAGACCTGCAGCAGGATATGATCCCTGCGCCGGCGGCAGCCCAGGAGAATTCGGCCATTACCGGTGTAACGAATGGCGTTGGTCAGAAAATTCCTGAGAATCCGTGCCAACAGCTGGGAATCGGATTCCACGGTGGCGGAGCTGGCAACAAAATCCAGCCGCAGGCCCTCGGCCATGGCCATTTGCCGGAATTCCCGGGCGATGTTGTTTAGCAGATCCCGGAGATCAAAGGCTGTCACATCCGGCGTGATGACGCCAGCATCCAACTTGGAAATGTCCACGAGCGTACCCAGAAGGTTTTCAACGTCGTCCAGCGATGTACTCACTGAACGTACCAATCCTTCGGCCTTGGGCCCGAATGACTGCTCCAGCAGCGCACTGGTAAACAGTCGGGCGGCGTTCAGGGGCTGCAGTAAATCGTGGCTGACCGCAGCCAGGAACTTGGTTTTGGAGAGATTGGCTCGCTCCGCCTCCAGTTTGGCATCGCGAAGCCGGGCCTCCACCGCCGACCGCTCAGTGATTTCCTGGCGCAACTGGCTGTTCAGACCGGTCAGCGCGGCGGTGCGTTCTTTCACCCGACGCTCCAGGTTGTCGTAAGCCTGCTCCAGGGCCAGCGCAGTCTTGCGGCGGTCGGTAATATCCCGGATCAACACAAAGAAGCCGATGATATCGCCCTGCTCGTCGAAATTGGGCACATAGGAGCGGAGCATGTAGCGCACCTCGTCCTGTTCTCCGGCTTCTTCGAATTCAAAGGTCACGTTGTGGCCGTCCATAACCTCCAGAATGTGGGGCAGCAGGCGCTGATACAACGTTGGCGTATGCACATGATCCAGGCGCTTGCCCAGGGGTGACTCGCCTGCCCGGCCATACCAGGCTTCATAGACCTTGTTGCAGAACTGGATGGTCATATCAGCGCCAACGTAGGCAATCAGTGCTGGCACATGGTCGGTGACCACGCGGATCCAGCGCTCGCTTTCCTCCAGCGCCTTGATCCGCCGTGCCATCTCACTGTTCTTGACGTCGGTGATGTCGGAGTACAGCACCACCAGCCCGCCTTCCCGGGTGGGTCTCTCGGTCATCTGAACCCAGCGACCGTTGGAGAGCAAAAACACCACGCCTTCGGAATCCGGATGACCGTGTTCTTCGACAACCAGTCCGGAAGCGACAGCCTGTTCCTTGACTTCGTTGATGCTTGTGCCCGCCTCAGGCACCTCGACACCGGCCTGGCGCCAATAGCTTCGGAACCGGCTGTTGCTCTGGATCAGGCGGTGCTGGTTATCAAACAGGACAAACCCATCGGCGATGCTTTCGATGGCATCACTGAGGCGTTGGCGGGTGGTTTCGGCTTCTTCCCGGGCCCGATTCAGGGCCTTGTTGCTGCCCTTCAGTTCCTCCATGGCCTGGTTCAGCGCCTCGGTGCGTTCCCGCACCTGCTCGGCAAGCACAACCGAGTGCTCGAAGGCCGCATAGGGCTCCGGCTTGTGGGCTAAACCGGACTCAACCCGAACGATCAGGGCGTCACGAATCCGCCCGAGGCGCCCATTCTCTGCCTCAAGCTCGGCGATTCGCCGGTCCCGTTCATCCTCGACGGGAAGGTCAGTCTTGCCCGGAACGGACATCAGGCTGGCCAATGACCACCCCCGTAAAGGTCTGGTTGATGTGCATGCCATCAAACTGCTCGCCATAGGTGTTGAAGCCGATCACCTTGTGATGGCGCAGGAATTCCGAGACCGCCTCCACTTCCCCGGTCAGCTCCGCTTCAAGTCGCCGCAGGAAGCAATCACAGCCAATGGTCACCAGCGGCGGTCCCACCACTCGCTCGGAGGCCTCAATCTGGGTGCGCACACTGTCCAGCAGGGATTCCGGCTCCATGGCGGTCATCACGATGCCGGTTTCCACCGCGCAGTAGAAGGTCAGGCTCTTGTCCGGATTCACCCGCTGCACCGAGCGGACAAAGTAATGCCCGCCGATCTTCACCCCCATGGGCCGAAGGGCGAAAACCTTGCGGTCCAGGGCATCGACCTCCACACCCACGGCTCGGGCGTAGGCATCGGCGGCAGGCTCGGCATTGAGTTCGTAAACGGTCCGGCTTTCCGCGCAGGCATGGGTAACAACCAGTTTCTCACTGCGCTCAACCATGTGGTGAGTGGAAAATACGCGGAAATCCAGGGGGGTGTTCACCAGCAAAACGGTGGCGGCACCGGTGTGGAACTGGCCATCATAAAACACATGGGTGTTGGCCAGGCGCTCATCGTCGCCGGCAGAACCGCCGAACTGGGGAATGGTGCCCAACACGGCATTGAGGGTGGCCAGAACCAGTTCTTCCCGGCTGGAAAGACCGTCGAGAAGGGTTATCGCAAAGGTATTGCCCTTGACCGGCGCCAGCTTCGCGTCTCGACACGTGGACAACAGTCCGTCGATCACGCCCTGGGCGTCCTGCAAGGTAAACCGATCCAGCTCCCGGATCAGCGCGCAGTCAATGGCAAAGTAGCGATTGTCGAAGCCAATGGCGGCAATACATCCCCGGCCATAGCCCTCCGGCGTGATCTCGCCGGCGGAGGTACACCCACACACACGCACGTTCTGAAAGGCATGCTTGAAGGCGCTGCCAAGACGGCTAAGATCGTATTCCGCGGAACAGAAAAACAGCACACAACCCAGGTGTTCGTGGTTGAGCTGACTGGCAAGATTGGTGGCGGCCAGTATCGGATCGCGAACACTGGAGCTCGCCACCCGGACCGCGGGCAGGGTCGTCGCTGGCTTCATAAACGCGGATCCCGGAAACGGATGATTTTCCACCGATTCTACGGCATCCGAAAACGCAGCCAATGCGACTTCAGTGCTTTTAATGGGTGCGCCAAAATATTCGTAAGCCATTGATTAAAATGCCTCCTGAATCAATGCCTGGTGGCGCTGCCGGTTTCCGCAGGGGCAAACCGGCACTTTAGTCTTAGCAACCCACCGCCGGGAAGGCGCTCCTGCCACCCCGGCGGCTGGCGACGCCTTAAAACATGACGATGGCGCCGAGGGCGATGGTGTCGACCTCAGTGGTTGTTACACCCGTGGTGCGGTTGTTGTCTTCATACATGTTGTACTCGGCAACCAGCTTGAAGTTACTGTTGACGTCATGAAAGAAGCCAAGGGTCGTGCTTTCCGTTTCCAGGTTCAGGATTTCCGCATCTGTCTCGCCATACGACAGGACAACACGGTTGGCTCCGAATGCGTAGGAGCCCTGAACCAGGAAGCCATCCGCATTGTCTTCGGTCACCGCGCCATTACCGATCAGGACAGGGTTGTCACCTTTGGAAGTGAAGCCGGAGGCTGCCAGGGTGAGCCCCGCAACCGATGCCTTCAAGCCGTAGCCAAGGCCGGTGCTGTCAACGGTGGTAGCGCCGTTTTCAGCCGACTGGTAACGGCCGTTCACCCAGCCGGTGAGGGCTATGTCCTTGAGGTTGGCGTTGTAGGTGATTTCGGACTCAAAACGGGGCGCTGAGTTCTCGTCGTTAGCACCGGTAACCGTATCGGCCGGATCCAGGACACCGGCTGCCACCTTGAAGCCACTCATATCCGGCGAGCGATAGGTAATCTGGGCGGAGGGTGTCGGATACGGATAGCCGGCGCGAATGTTGCCGAAGGAAACACCGCCCTCCAGGCCCGGTGACCCGACCCCCATCAGGATCTCGTCCAGGAAGATATTTGAACGAGCGTACAGGCCAAAGTCCTTGCCGATCAGTACCTGGCCGAAATCACCGTCTACGGTAGCGTAGAACTGCCGCACATCAATCTGCGTATCCGTCGCCGTGCCAGCATCTGCGCCCAGGCTGTCATTGATGGTGGTCCAGAACGAAGACCGCCCGCCAAGGGTCAGGTCACCCATGTCCTTGCTGAAGTTGAAGCCGATGGTGTTGGGCAGAAAGCCCATCTTGACGCGTGAATCGCGGACATCGTTCAGTTTGTCGTCACGGTTTACGTAGAAGGCATTGAAGTAACCGTCAACGGAAAAGCTGTTGCCGTCCTGGTTGTACAGCTCAATGGCGGCATTGACGCCGGCGCTGGCCCCCATGGCCGCTGCCATGGCAATGGCTAACCCTGACTTTCTGAAGTTGTTGTTTTTCATAGTTCCCCCGGTTGTTTTGGAAATCTGGGATCGGAGCTCTGGTTTACCCGGACACTCCAGGCACGGTCTGTCGCCTGAATTCCATGGTCGGTTATGCGGGAGGGGAGGGAAATGCGCCCAGAGAGCAGGTTTTCTGCTCATTTGGGAGGCACTTGAAATGAAACTTTGGGATTAGTACTTGTCGGAAAAACCGTCAGGAAAGCCGCCGGAGAGGCCACCGGGAAACTGTGCCAGCTCCCGCAGGCAATCGTTGAGGAAATCCTCTGGATCCGCCATCACTGCCTCGTCGGCGACCACGCCGAACTGCACCTGTCCAGCGTAGCTGACAATGCTGATGCCCAGGCCGATGTTTCCGGCCTGGGGTACCCAGAACATCTGCTCATTAATCCGGCAACCGGCAATGTAACGGGCCTCTGCGGTACCGGGCACGTTGGAAACCACCGCACTGGCCTTGCGGTAGAACACGTCAGCAACCGGCTGCCGCCAGGGCTCAGGAATCACCGTGGCACTGGCCGCCAGCCCCCAGGCAATGCCGGGTTGCCAGCTCTTTTTGAGCCTGCGGGTTTCATGTTTGATGCGATAGAGGCGCTCCAGCGGGCTTTCGCCATCCACCGGCAGAGGCACAAACACGGTGCCGAAATAGTTTCCCAGGGCGCCGGGCGCCGGCTGCAATTCTTCCGGCAGCCGGCTGCGGATATCAACAGGGACCGCGGCGTGGAGAATCGCCTCGTCCAGATCTTCGCCTTCAATACCCAGGCGGGTCCGGACTGCCGCTGCCACACAGCTGAGCAACACGTCATTAATGGTGACATTGGTGGCCCTGGCAATAGCACGAAAACGATCCAGCGGCACCGGATCGGACCAGCGGCAGTGCCGGCGCCCCAACAGCGGCCGCCTGAGATCCGTCACCGTATCTTCCGGCTCCACCAGGAATTCCGAGAACTCGTGCGCCAGCCTCAGACTCTTCCGGGCCACCCGCTCCAGCAGTCGGCCTGTGCCCTGCCATTGATTCCCACTGGCATCATCCGGCCCGGGGCCGCCACCGGACCCCTCCGAAGACCGCTCTGTTGCCACCAACGGTTCCAGCCAGGCCTTCGCCGCCGAGGTCCAGCGTGCCAATTCGGCGGTTTCCGCCGCGCCGTAAATAGCCGGATGCTGCTGGGGCGATGGCGGACACAGGCGATCAAAGATTCCCAACAGCGACAGGCCATCGGCATAACAATGGTGAATGCGCAGCAACAGCACGGCGCCGCCCTCGGCATTCGGGGCCAGCCAGAATTTCCAGAGCGGGCGGTACATGGGCAGCGGCTGGTTCAGCCGGGCCGATACCCATTCCTGGAGCGTCTCCGGCGCAAAGCGGTCCACCACCACGTCGAGATGATGCCGGGTATCGAACATCGGATCCGGCTCCCACCACCAGGCCGGCGGGCGCTTGACCGGCAGGTACCGGAAACGCTCCCAGGCCATCCAGTAAACCTTGAGAAATTCCCGGAAGCGTGGCGCCGTGAGGCCATCCACCCGCAGCATCACGGTGATGGTCATGGGGTTTTCCGGGCGCTCCAGGGCCAGCCAGGCCGAATCCGCAGGTAGCAGAAGGTGCGTTTGCTCGTGACTCAAACCCGAACGTCCCCGGAAGAATGGTGATGGCAAGTAAAAACCGAACCCCGCATTGTGCCAGACAAGCCCCGCAGGCTCCATAGGTGGCACAGGTTCTCACTGTTACAAAAAATTACACGCGAGTAACTGTTCCGCCCTATACTGGTTATAAGCCTTAATGCAATGGTTATTAAACACCCGAACCAGTCATCGGTTGGCTGTGGGAGACCGTAAAACCGGTAACCAGCGCCAATAACTCGTTGGCCCGGTCGGGGTATAGCGGGTACCGGCACAAGAGTCAGGCACAGCAAGCGTCAGACACAAGAGTTACCAGCACACTCAAATTCCAATAACAGGCCATTGCCGTGCTGGGGGAGAGCAGTCATGAAAGCGAGCCATGTTCGCAAGCTGATAAAACCGATAGAAAGCGCCTACTCGGAAATGTTTTCGGGGCAGGTCTACCGCGTTGGCAAGGGCGCTGTTTCCGTACGCAACCACAGCGGCGAGGCGGAACAGACCGTCGTCGGCGTACACGGTTTTCTGGAAAATCACTGTTACTTCACCCAGGCTTACGAAGCGCCCACCACCGAACTCATCCTGCTTACCTGCAGCAACTACCATATCCCGGTCAACGGCATTACCCCGGAAGCCCCGGACTGGGAGGTGCCCATCAGGCATCTGGAAGGCACCATCGAGTACGATGCCTGCATTCTGAACCAGGCCCTGTCTAACCTGCCCAGCACCCGGAATGTTCGGGTGCACGGCCATTCACGGGGCGGGGCGGTGATTCTGGAGGCCATCCGGCAATGGCCGGAGCTTTTTGAAGATATGGAAGTGGTACTGGAAGCGCCGGTATTGCCCCAGGGCAGACTTCATGCGCTGGTCACCACCCTTCTGGAACCCGTCAGCCACGGCATGTGGCCCTGGCTGATCCGCCTGATCAACAGCGCGCCCTCTTCGGCCTACGGACAGACCTTCTTCGGCAAGATGAATCCGCGGAAGAAGCTGCTGCTGGGTAAACTGTTCTCCGCCACCAAAGACCATCTGACCATCGTTCGCAACATCGAGAACATCATGGACTGGATGGCGCGCACCGACACCAGCATCTATAACCACGTCCGCCACGGCACCTTCCTGATTCCAGCGGTGGACCGCATTCTTGATCGCTCCTCCATGCTGGCCAGTGCCCGCCAGAGCCCGACCACCATGAGAATCGTGGAAACCGAAGCTCCGAGCCATTTTATTACACTCGACAGCAAGGAATGGGTACCTGGCTTTGAAACCCTGCCAGCGGCCGCCCAGGGGTAGCGCCCTGCCCGACGTTACTGCAAGACCTGAGCAGCTCCGCTAAACTACGCCACATCCCCCTTTATCATCAGGTTCAGTGGAGTCAGCCCCCATGTATCGTGAGCGCCTTGTCGCGACCGAAGTCCGCTCTGAAAGCGCTCGCCGGCTGCGGCTGCGGCTGCTGGACTATCACGATTTCCGCCAGTCCAAAGCGGCACATCCGTTGCTCGAAAGTAGCTCCCGGGTGGCCGGCTGGCAGGCAGAGCGCCTGAAAGCGACCCACCTCGACCTCTACCAGCACCCCGGTTACTATCACGGCCTGGAGTTTCTGCTGACCGATCTTTATGCGCCGGCCTGGGTAACCCGACGGGATGACAATATCGACCGGGTATTTCCCAGGATGGTGAAGTGGTTGCCGGATAACCTGCTGGACACCTTTGCCGGCCTGGTCGAGCTGAACCTGATCACCCAGCAACTGGACCTGGAGCTGGCAGAGCTTTGCCACCAACAAGGAACACCGGCCGACTCGCTGACCATCGAGCGCTACTGCATCGCCTACCGGGCCAGCGAACGGCTGGATCAAAGAAAAAAGCAGATTACCCTGGTGGCGGACGTCGGCCAGCAACTTGACCATTACGTCCGCAACCGCACCTTGGGCTGGTTGCTGTCCATGAGCCGCGCCCCGGCGGAAATGGCCGATCTCACCGATCTGCACAGCTTTCTGCACCGGGGCTACTCGGCGTTCCGGAAAATGACTGATGTGAAGTTACTGATCAACCGGCTGGTTACCCGGGAGCAGCAGGTAATGCGTAACATCTTAGCTGGTCACCCGGAGCCTTTCAGCCTGCCGGGCGACCTGTAACAGCCTCGGCAAGCCTTCTCCTCAGGCCTTGATGATCTGGTCAAGCTGGGAATGAATTTCCCGCTCGATCCGCGACTTGAAGGGCCGCAGCATCATGCCCAGCTCCAGGTGGATATGCAGATCCGTCGGGGTAATGTTCAGGTGCCCCTTGACGCCACTGCGCCTGAATTTCAGATGATCGCCCTCCCACTGATAATGCACGTCGAACTGGCTGGACAGATCCTGTGCCAGGGCTTCGGCAGCCTGCCGTGCGTGTTCTTTATCCAGGTCGTGCGGGCGGTGTACGTCAATAACAGACATGAATCAGTTTTCTCTTAACTTTGGGCGGATTTACAGTTTAGGGTGCGATTAAACTCACCGCCACCCTTGTAGCAACCCCGTCAACGGTTAGAATACGGGTTCAAATTCTGACAGGACACCCCCATGAGCGAGCAGCAAACGCCAGCCAGCCGGGCTGGACACAGCAACGGCCAGGACGAGGTCACCCACTTCGGCTTCCGCAATGTGCCCAAGAGCCAGAAGGCGAGCCAGGTGGCCGAGGTGTTCCACAGCGTGGCCGGCAAGTACGACCTCATGAACGACCTGATGTCCATGGGGATCCACCGGCTCTGGAAACGCTTCACCATCGAGCTTTCCGGCGTGCGGCCGGGCCACCAGGTACTGGACATCGCTGGCGGCACCGGCGATCTGACCATGAAATTCTCGGACCTGGTGGGCCCCTCCGGGAAGGTTGTGCTGGCCGACATCAACGCCTCCATGCTGCAGGTCGGGCGCAGCCGGCTGACGGACCGGGGATACGCCGGCAACATCGAGTATGTCCAGGCCGATGCCGAGCACCTGCCGTTCCCGGACAACCACTTCAACGCGGTGTCCATCGCGTTCGGGCTGCGTAACGTTACCGACAAGGACCAGGCTCTGCGGGACATGACCCGGGTTCTCAGGCCGGGCGGCAAGCTGATGATCCTGGAGTTTTCCAAGCCCACCAATCCGCTACTGAGCAAGGCTTACGATACCTACTCGTTCTCCGCACTGCCGCTGATGGGCCAGCTTATCGCCGGTGACAGCGAAAGCTACAAGTACCTGGCCGAGTCCATCCGCATGCATCCGGACCAGGAAACGCTGAAGGGCATGATGGAAGACGCCGGCCTGGTGAACTGCAAGTACTACAACATGACCGGCGGCATTGTCGCCCTGCACGTGGGAATCAAGCCCTGATGTTTCCTGGCCCCACCCTGCTCTCTGCCATCACAGCCATCCTGGAACTCGCCCTGAACCGGGCACTGGAACTGGATCCGGCGGGGCATCGTGCACTGATGGAGGCACTGGCGGGCCCGGTGCAGTTCAACATCACCGATCCGGTATCCCTGAGCTACACCCTGGACCGGGCCGGAGACAGGGTCCGGGTTGGCAGCCAGCCGGCGGAACGACCGGCCCTGGAGATCACCGGCAAACCCATCGCCTTTGCGGCACTGGCCACCGGTGATGATCGCGTCTTCGCCGATGGCCGCCTTGAAGTGACCGGCGACACCGCGCTGGCCCACCAGCTTCAGCATGCCCTGAACCAGCTTGAACCGGACTGGGAAGCCGCCATGGCGAGACATGTCGGCGATGTGCCCGCACACTTTCTCGGCAAGCGCATTCGCGGCGCGATCCGCTGGAGCCGGCAGGCGTTTCATTCCCTCAATGCCAACATCGAAGAGTATGTGCATGAGGAGAGCCGCACCCTGCCAGGGCGAAGGGAACTGGAAGCGGCGTTCGAGGATATCGACGAACTGAACCTGCGCACCGAGCGGCTGGAGGCCCGGCTCAACCTTATGGAAAATCGCGGCACCACTGACGAACCGGAGAGCCTGTGACCCGCCTGCAACGCCTGTTCCGAATTGCCTGGGTATTCTGTCGTTACCGGCTGGACACGTTCCTGCCCCTTTCCGAGCTGCCGGCACCGCTGAAGGTGTTCTTCCTGCTGGCGCCCTGGCACCTGTTCCCCCAACCCAGGCTGAGCCGCGGAGACCGCTTGCGCCTGGCACTGGAGGAACTGGGGCCGGTATTCGTCAAGTTTGGCCAGATACTCTCCACACGGCGAGACCTGCTACCGGATGACATGGCCGAATCCCTGAAAACCCTACAGGACCGCGTGCCGCCGTTTCCCAGCGACCAAGCCCGGGGCATTATCGAAACCTCCCTGGGCGCCCCGGTAGCGGACCTGTTTGCCCAATTCAGCCCGGACCCGATGGCCTCGGCGTCCGTGGCCCAGGTACATGCCGCGACATTGCGTAACGGCCAGAAGGTCGTGGTCAAGGTATTGCGCCCCGGCATCGAAAAAGTCATTCGCCAGGATCTGGCCCTGATGTACCTGATGGCCGGGCTACTGGAAAAATACTGGTCCGAAGGCAAACGCCTGCATCCGGTGGAGGTAGTGGAAGATTACGACTCCACCATCCACGATGAGCTGGACCTGCAGCGGGAAGCCGCCAATGCCAGCCAACTGCGCCGGAATTTCGAGAATTCCTCACTGATTTATATTCCATTCATTGACTGGGACTACACCCGCAAAACCGTGCTGGTGATGGAACGCGTTCACGGCATTCCCATCGCCGATACCGCCGCCCTCAAGGCGGCCGGTGCGGATATGAAAGTTCTCGCGGAAAAAGGCGTGGAGATCTTCTTTACCCAGGTGTTCCGGGACAGCTTCTTCCACGCCGACATGCACCCCGGCAATATTTTCGTGGATGTCTCCAATCCGGCCGATCCCCGTTACATCGCCATCGATTTTGGCATTGTCGGTACCCTGGCACCGGATGACCAGAGCTACCTGGCCCGCAACCTGCTGGCCTTTTTCCGCCGCGATTACCGCCAGGTGGCGCAGTTGCACATTCAGTCCGGCTGGGTACCACCGGACACCCGGGTTAACGAGTTTGAGGCTGCCATCCGCACCGTTTGCGAGCCCATCTTCGAAAAGCCCCTGAAAGACATTTCGTTCGGTCACTTCCTGCTGCGCCTGTTCCAGACCGCAAGGCGGTTCAACATGGAAGTTCAACCGCAACTGGTGCTGTTGCAGAAAACCCTGCTGAACGTCGAGGGCCTGGGCCGCCAGCTCTATCCGGAGCTGGACCTCTGGAGCACGGCCCAGCCGTTCCTGGAAACCTGGATGCGCAAGCGCATTGGACCATCCGCACTGATCAGGTCATTGCAATCGCACTTGCCGTCCTGGCTCGAGCAGTCGCCGGAGATGCCTCAACTGGTGCACGACGCGCTGCTGCAACTGCGACATGCCGGCCCCACAGAGCAGCAGAATCGGGCTACACTGGAACTGCTCCGGGAACAGCAGCTCCGTACCGAGCGGCGCTGGCGCAGAACCGCTGTAGCCGCACTACTGGTTGCCGGAGCACTGGCCGGCACCCAACCCGAGTCGCGGCTGTGGGTTGAAGCGCTGCCCGCCTGGGGATGGGCACTGTTCGCCATTGCCGGCGGGCTGGTGCTCCGGGGCGGCCGATAACCGATAGAGATTTCAGGATTCACAAATATGCAAGATCGCTCCAATAACGTCGAGACTCCTGACTGGCTGGATACTGTCCGCTGGACACCGGAAGGCCTGGTGCCAGCCATTGCCCAGGACGCCGAAACCGGCGATATCCTGATGATGGCCTGGATGAACCGTGAATCCCTGAGGCTGACCGCCGAAGAGGGCCATGCAGTGTACTGGTCCCGCTCCCGGGGCCAACTCTGGCGCAAGGGCGAAACGTCCGGCCATGAACAGCTGATCCGGGATATCCGACTGGACTGCGACGAGGATGTCATTCTGCTGAAGGTGGAACAAAAAGGTGGCATCGCCTGCCATACCGGCAGACGCAGCTGCTTTTACCGGTCCCTGAAAGACGGCCAATGGGTCAGCGCTGACCCGGTGATCAAAGACCCGGACGCCATTTACGGCAGCAACTGAGGAGCACGGACAGTGAGCGACATACTGGAAAACCTGGCCAGGGTTCTGGAAGCCCGGAAGGAAGCGGACCCGGAAACGTCCTACGTGGCCAGTCTCCATGCCAAGGGTCTGAACAAGATCCTGGAAAAGGTAGGAGAGGAATGCACGGAGACCCTGTTGGCGGCCAAGGACGCAGAACATTCCGGTGAAACCCGGGATGTGGTCTATGAAACCGCAGACCTGTGGTTCCATAGCCTGGTGATGCTGTCCAGCTTCGGGCTCAGCCCAAAGGATGTCCTGGACGAACTGGCCAGCCGGTTCGACCTGTCAGGGCTCGACGAAAAAGCGTCACGGGACAGGTGACCGGCAATACCCCCAACGGGGGTTTCCGGGAACCGGTTCTGGTAACGTACAATAGCATGGAACGGAAACATTAAAACGAGGACCCCGTAATGGGTATCAGCATCTGGCAATTACTTATCGTACTCGGCATTGTCATTCTGTTATTCGGAACCAAGAAACTGCGCAACATCGGCAGCGACCTGGGTGGCGCCATTCGCGGCTTCAAGAAGTCCATGAGCGACGAGGACTCCAAGACCGAGAATCCGGACTCCCTGGAAGGCAAGACCGAAGAGCAGCCGCAACCGGCGGCTGAAGACAAGCCCCGGGACAAATCCCACAGCTGAGACCTGGCTGAATGTTCGATATCGGCTTTCTTGAGCTAGTGGTCAGTGGCATCATTGCGCTGTTGGTGCTTGGCCCCGAACGGCTGCCCTCGGCTGCCCGCGCCGCCGGGCGCTGGGTAGGCGCTGCCCGGCGCATGGTCAGCCAGTTCACCTCGGAACTGGACCGGCAGCTAAAAGCCGACGAACTCCGTGAAGAACTTCGCAAGGCCGGGGATGTTGGCCTGGACGACGTGCAGAAAACCGTGCGCAACGCCCTGGACGAAGCCAAAAAATACGAGCACATGATCCTGCCTGAGAGCGAGACCAAAAAGCCAGCGCCAGCCCCCGAGACCCCCCGGGTAGCCGGTGACACCAGGGACAGCAACGCCACCGATCAGCCAGACACCCCGCAAAGCCCGCCGGATAACCGTTCATGAATGCAAAGCCAGACGGCAGTCAGATGCCTCCGGAACACCAGGAAATGCCCCTGGTTGAGCACTTGCTGGAACTTCGCAACCGCCTGCTGAAAATGGTTCTGGCGGTGATCATCTGCTTTGCAGCGATTTACCCGTTCGCCAATGAACTGTACCTGTGGCTATCCGAGCCCATTCGTTCGTTGCTGCCGGTCGGCCAGACCATGATCGCAACTGACGTCACCTCGCCCTTCTTCGCCCCCCTGAAGCTGGCGCTGGTGCTGTCGGTGTTTGCCGCCATTCCCATTATTCTTTACCAGCTCTGGAGCTTTGTGGCTCCCGGGCTTTATGCCCATGAGAAACGTCTGGCCTTCCCGCTGCTGTTTACCTCGGTGCTGCTGTTTTACCTGGGTGCCGCTTTCGCCTATTACGTGGTGTTCCCCCTGGTGTTCAGTTTCTTCACCGCCATCGGCCCGGAAGGCATTGTTGAACTGCCCGACATCAGCAGCTACCTGAATTTCGTGCTGAAAATGTTCTTCGCCTTCGGTGTGGCCTTCGAGATTCCCATCGCCACCGTCCTGCTGATTCTGACAGGCGCCACCACAGCGGATGACCTGGCCGCGAAGCGACCCTATGTTGTTGTTGGCTGCTTCATCATCGGCATGCTGCTGACCCCGCCGGATATCATCTCCCAGACCCTTTTGGCCGTGCCTATGTGGATCCTGTTCGAGATTGGCATCCTGTTTGGCCGTCTGGCGAGACGCGAAGTGGCGGAACCAGAAGCCGACGAGCCTGCCGGCGAATGAACCTGGCGTTACTGTTCGACGACGACTTCGTCGGCCCTGACCGGGTGATCCTGCGCGGACGCCGCCTCGCCCATCTGAAGTCCGTTATCAAGGTGGCTGCCGGTGACTCGGTGCCCGTTGGCCGGGCCGGTGGCAACATGGGGATCGGCGAGGTTCTGAGACTCACGGATACCGAAGCCGAACTCCGGGTGACACTGGATCACACGCCGCCGCCCCCCCTTCCTCTCACGCTGATCCTGGCCATGCCCCGGCCAAAGATGTTCCGGCGGATACTGCAAACCTGCGCTACCCTGGGCGTAAAGGACATCTGGCTGATCAACAGCTACAAGGTGGAAAAAAGCTTCTGGCAAACCCCCTGGCTGTCTGAAGAGCAGGTGAGGGGAAACCTCACCCTGGGGCTGGAACAGGCAAAAGACACCCGAATGCCCCGGGTGCAGATCCGCAAGCTGTTCAAGCCCTTCGTGGAGGATGAATTGCCGGCGCTGCTGAAAGGCCGGCAGGCCCTGGTGGCTCACCCCGGAACCAGCACACCCTGCCCGGTTCACCTGAACCAGGCAACTGCCCTGTGCGTTGGCCCGGAAGGTGGCTTTACCGCTTATGAAGTGGGCAAACTGGAAGAGGCCGGCTGCCAGGGTATCCATCTTGGCCCCCGGATTCTGCGCGTGGAAACCGCTGTAACGGTTCTGGTCAGCAGGCTGTTTGACGCCTGCCTGTAGGGCCGGTCAGGCTGGCCGTGCCTGCCACCATCGGACCAGGGGTGTAATCACCGCCACCAGAACCGCCCCGGCCAGAACACCGAAAAGACCGTTCGCAACGGTGGGAATCAGTGCCCCGGCCATGCCGCCAAAGCCCTCGGCAAAATGATGAATGGCATCGTAAACCGGCGTAAAACCATGGATGAGAATACCACCGCCCACCAGGAACATGGCCAGAGTGCCGAGCACCGACAGTGTTTTCATCAGATACGGCGCCAGCCACAGTATCCCCTCACCCAGCCACTGTAAGATCGGGTTGTCTTTCTGGCTGAGGTACAGCCCTCCGTCGTCCAGCTTGACGATACCCGCCACCAGGCCATAAACGGCGACTGTGATTATGATGGCAACCACCGCCAGCACCATGAACTGCATGCCAATGGTCTGGGTGGATACGGTGCCCAAAGTGATGGCAATAATCTCGGCGGAGAGAATAAAATCGGTCCGGATGGCGCCCTTGATTTTGTCCTTCTCCACCGCGCGAAGGTCCACGCCAGGGTTCTTCAGGGCCTCGTGCAGTTCCGTCTTGCGCTTCTGATCCTCGTCCCGGTGCAGGAACTTGTGCACCAGCTTTTCAAAGCCCTCGAAACACAGGAACGCACCCCCAAGCATCAGCAGCGGCGTGACCAGCCAGGGCATGAAGAAGCTGATTGCCAGGGCCGCAGGCACCAGTACCGCCTTGTTGATCATGGAGCCCCGGGCCACGGCCCACACCACCGGCAGTTCCCGGGCCGGTTTTACCCCGGTCACCTGCTGGGCATTCAGCGCCAAGTCGTCACCCAGAACACCCGCCGTTTTTTTCGTTGCGGCTTTGGTCATCAGGGCAACATCGTCCAGCACCGTGGCGATGTCATCAATCAGTATGAGTAAACTGCTTCCTGCCATTGAGCATTCCTTTGTTGATGCGTATCAGGTAGTTAGCCCCATGGCCTCGGCGGCGATCCGGTTCTTGACCGGCCCCAGCTGATTGAGCCAGCGCATGCCGGTGTTCCGTAGCCAGCGCACCGGCAGTTCGTCGCGGCCAAACAGCTGCCTGAATGCTTCCATCGTGGCCATCATGGTGAGATTTTCACCTTTCCGGCGACGCTGATAGCGCTCCAGGACCAGGGCGTTGGCCGGGTCCAGGCCGGACTGCCGGGCCCGCGAGAGTTCATCCAGCAGGGCGCGGACATCACCATAACCGAGATTGGCGCCCTGCCCGGCCAGCGGGTGGATGGTATGGGCGGCGTCCCCCACCAGGACGAAACCGGGGGCAATGTAGTTCTTGGCGTGGCGTTGGCGAAGCGGGAAGGCAAACCGGCTGGAAACCGCTTCAACTACCCCCAGCTCACGCTCAATGGCCCGCTCAAGCTCGGCAGCGAATTCGCTGTCGCCTAGCGCCATCAGCCGACGGGCCTCCTCGGTGTCCTGGGACCAGACAATGGAACAGAAATGCTCATCTCCGGATTCGGTCAGCAGGGGCAGGAACGCCAGTGGCCCGGTCAGTGAAAACCGCTGCCAGGCGGTAAACCGGTGGCTCTGGCTGGTACGCACCGTGCACACGATAGCCTGCTGGTCGTAGTCCCATTCCCGGGTTGGCAGGCCCACCCACTGACGCAAGCGGGAGTTAGCGCCGTCGCAGCCCACCACCAGATGGGCAGCCAGCGTGCGGCCATCCTCAAGTTCCACACGACAACCGCCGGAAACCCGCTGGCAGCCGGTCATGGTCGCACCGTCGATCAGCTCAGCAGGGCTTTCGACCAGGGCTGAAAACAGGGCCCGCACGATGCTTCGGTTCTCGATGATGGTACCAAGGGCCCGAGCCTGGAGTTCGGCCGCATCGAATTCTATGCGGCCAGTACCGTCGCCATCCCAGACGGTCATGGTCTGATACGGGCAATGGCGGCCAGCAGTGATTGCGGACCACACTCCGAGTTGCTCCAGCAACTTCTGGCTGGCAACCGAAATGGCACTGACCCGGGGTTCAAAATCCGCCACGGTTTTCGCCGGATCCGGCGCCTGAACCAGTGCCTTGTGCCCAGCCCCCTCAACCAGGCCCACATGCCAGCCCTGGCGGGACAGGCCAAGGGCGAGGGCCGAGCCAATCATGCCGCCACCGACCACCAGGATATCGAAGGTTTTTGTCTCACTCATGGCGTGTCACTTCCCGGTTTACATTACCTGGCCGGTCGATCACGGCTCGCCGGCCGCCGAGGCCCATGGCCTTGCGGGCAAACCAGCGCTTTGCACCGGGCAGAAGATCAAGCCCCACCAGCCCCGCATCCCGGGCGGCGGTGATCGGCGGCATCGACTGCCCGAACACCCGCACCAGTGAATCCGAGAACCGGACCGTCTGCTGCCAGTCCTGCCGATGCAGCGACTGATACCGCCTGAGCACATCCAGGTCGCCAATAGATTTGCCCTGCTCTGCCGCCAGCCGGAACTGTTCCACCAGTGTCATCAGGCCCCGCAAGGCCAGGTTGAAGCCCTGCCCCGCCACCGGGTGAAGCGCATGGGCCGCGTTGCCCACCAGAGCGACCCCGGGGCGGATGGGCTCGTCTACCGTGGTCAGCGCCAGTGGATAGTGATGGCAGGTGCCGATGTGGGTAAATCGCCCCAGGCGCCAGCCGAACCGTTCCTGGAGCCGACGGCATTTGTCCTCACCCGGAAACTCCAGAACCTCCGCCAGCGCCTCGTCGGTCAGCGTCCATACCAGCGCAGATTGATGGCCGGCACGGGATGGGGAGCCGTGGGGCAACAACGCCATGGGGCCGGCATCGGTGAATCGCTCAAAGGCAGAAAAGCCATGACTGTCACCGGTGGAGACGTTGGCGATCAGGGCATTCTGGCCATAGCTATGTCGAGTGACCCTGAAACCAAGTTTCTCCCGCAACCCGGAGCGGCCACCATCCGCGACCACCAGGCACCGGGCAGTCAGCTCACAGGCGCCCTTGTCACCGGAGGTCAGCTGCACCCGGACGCCCCCAGGCATCGGCGTCATATCCGTCACGTCCGCTGGCGCCCGCCACTGAACCCCGGTTTCCAGCAACTCACGCATCAGGCACAGGCCCATCCAGCGATTGTCTACCACGTAACCCAGTGCGTCCTGACCGTGCTCGGCGGCATGCAACCGGGTGGCGCCGAAATGCCCCCGGTCGGAAACATGGATATGCCGGATCGGCGTGGCCTGCCCGGCGAGCCGATGCCAGAGCCCGAGCTCTTCGAAGATCAGCCGTGAACCCCACCCCAGCGCCGTGGAACGAGCATCGTAGCTGGGCTGATAACTTTCCGGCAGGGCCCCGGGCGAGAGCGGGAATGCCTCGACCACCGTCACACGGAGTGACGGCACCGCCCGGGCCAGCGCCAGCGCCAGCGTTGCCCCGGCGAGGCCGCCGCCGGCAATGATCAGATCGGTATCGGGCTTGGTCACAGGTTGTCAGTCCGCCATCAGGGCTTCAATGTCGGCGATGGTTTTGGGAGCCGCATCGGTCAGGACGCGGCAACCGCCTTTGGTTACCACCACGTCGTCTTCAATACGGATTCCAATGCCTCGCCACTTCTCATCCACATTGGTATTGTCCGGGGCAATGTAGAGCCCGGGCTCAACCGTCAGCACCATCCCGGGCTCCAACTGGCGCCAGGCATCGCCCACCTTGTAATCCCCCACATCATGCACATCCATTCCCAGCCAATGGCCGGTGCGGTGCATGAAGAAGGGTTTGTAGGCCTCGTTGGCGATGGCGTCTTCCAGCGTACCGGACAACAGCCCCAGATCTATCAGCCCCTGGGTCAGCACCTCCAGCGCCGCCTCATGGGGCCGGTTCCAGTGGTTTTCCGGAGACACAGCCGCAATGGCCTGGTACTGGGCCGCCAGGACCACCTCATACAGGGCTCGCTGCTCATTGCTGAATTTTCCGCTGACCGGGAAAGTCCGGGTAATGTCCGAGGCGTAGCACTGGTACTCGCAGCCGGCATCGATCAACACCAGGTCGCCTTCTTTCAGCGGCGCGCTGTTCTCGATGTAGTGGAGGATGCAGCCGTTGGCTCCGCCGCCGACAATCGAAGGGTAAGCCGTTGATCGGGCGCCGTGTTCCATAAAAGTGTGGATCAGTTCGGCTTCCAGATTGTATTCGAAGCCGCCTTTTCGGGCCCGTTTCATGGCCCGGCAATGGGCCTCGGCGCTGATCTCGCCCGCCCTGGCCATGACCCTGATCTCATTGGCACTCTTATAGAGCCGCAGATCGTGGAGCAGGTGTTCCAGAGCCACGAACTCGCCGGGCGGGTGGGCACCACTGCGGACCTTGCTGCGAATCGTCCTCACCCAGTCCATCACCCGGGCGTCGAAATGGTCGTCCTTGCCCAGCGGGTAGTAAACCCGGCTGCGGCCTTCGATCATGCCCGGCAGGATGTCATCAATGTCTGAAATCGGAAAGGCGTCGTCCAGGCCATAGTGCTCAATAGCCCCCTCCGGGCCCGCCAGAAAACCGTCCCAAAGCTCTTTTTCCGGATGCCGCTCCTTGCAGAACAGGACCGACTCACCGTGTTCCCGCCCCGGGATCAGAACCAGCACCGCCTCTGGCTCACCAAAACCGGACAGGTAATGAAAATCGCTGTCCTGGCGAAACGGATGCAGCACGTCCCGGTTGCGAACACGCTCCGGCGCCGCCGGAACAATGGCAATGCTGTCCGGCGCCATGCGCTCCATCAGCCTGCGACGGCGCCCGGCAAACTCCTTCAGAGGTATCATGGGGGTCATACACTCTCCTGTCGTCGTTTTAGCCTGCTCAGTGCAGGGTCGGCGATTCAGACGCCGGCTTCTCCGGGGCATTGAACTCGGTAAACACCGCCAGCGCCCCCAGCCGGACGTATTCGGTGATCTCCAGCAACTGCTGCTCGCTTTCGTCGCCCGCTTCTTCCTCGTCGGAAAGCTGGCTGATCGCCACCATATCCTCAATCAGCTCGCGAATCTCATCCGGAGCCTGCCCCAAAGCCTCCCCGGCAGCGAGTGCCATTCCTTCCAGAAACCCCCGCACCCAGGCGACCAGCGCCTCAAGTCGCTGTTCAATGGCGTAATCATCGTCAGGCAATAAAGGATGGAAACTCATGTCGGCCGATTTCAAGAGCCCCAGAGCCTGATCGTAGGCCTTATTCATGAACGGAGCGAGGTCGCCGGACTCCTCGGCAGCACTCTGGGGCAATCCCATGTGCTCGCACACCATCGCCAGCCAGTCCAGTTCTTCTATACGTGACCCGGCAGCCAGTCGACCGCACAGGGCGCCATGCAATTCGGAGGGATGGCTGAACGCCTTGTGGGCGGTAAAGACATTGGCCCAGCGCTCAAATTCAGCGGCGCGGGCGGCGCCGGAAATGTCGGTTTCTGCCATGGAACAGGCGAATCCTGTGTTGATGAATTAGGGGTCTATCCTAGCATTCAGGCAATGCCAAGGCACTTCCTGTTGATTGTCATCCGGGGAGCGAACAACGTGTTATGGAATTCAGGCACACAGCCCGCACAGACGACCAAAAGCCCGAGCCAGCGATACCGTTACAGGACCCGGTGATACCCTCTGGGGAACACGCCTGAACCCGGCTGCAGACGCTTCAATTCGCAGAAGCAGCCGATCAGTGATTTGCATCACGCAGGCGCTGCAATGACAACCCTGTAAATTGACCGACTTAGCGTCCACACTTATAGTTAGTGGCAATTACCTTAAACCACTGCTGGGCGAGCCATGGAACAGTCCGAAGTAAGGGCATTAGCGGACAAGCTGGACAGGCTGATTGAGCGCTGCCAGAAACTGGAGCGGGACAACGTCACTTTGCGGGAACTGCAGGATGACTGGAACCGGGAACGGGCCCAACTGATGCAGAAGAACGATCACGCGAAGCACAAGATCGAAGCCATGATCGGCCGCCTTAGGGCCCTGGAGCATCACTGATGGCACAGCAATCCACCACGGTTGAGGTGAAGATCCTCGACAAAGAATACTTGGTCGCCTGTCCTGAGGAAGAACAGGACGCACTGATCAGGGCCGCCAGGCACCTGGATAGCAATATGCGGAAAATCCGCGCAGGCGGCAAAGTATTCGGCACTGAGCGCATTGCTGTCATGGCGGCGCTGAATATTACCCATGAATTGCTTGAACGCGACACCATGTCCGACGCCACCAGCACACTGCTCAGAGCCATGGACAACAAACTCGACGGCGCCCTCGGTGACGGCCCGGGCCATTAAAATCCGCACAGAATGCACGACAGGTGTTGCAATCGGCCCCGACCCTACCCGTATAATGGGATCAACTTCCTGGGCTGTTCGCGATGGTCGGATACGTCCTCGAGCCGATGCGCATTACCCAGGTGGCTACTTCAGGGCATTGTGAGCACGTCCCCGTCAGGGGAAAGCCTAATATGTCACAGCGGCCACCGACCTTGAACTCTGGGTTCAAGGGCCACATCCGATAACGGCAGCCCGGGAAGCTTTGTTTTGAGCCAGTTTATCGCCCCCCAACCGTTTGAAGACCATCCGGACACTCTTTCGCGCAGTGAACTCCGCAAACGTCTTCGGCAGCACCGGCGCGCGCTTAGTTTCGAGCAGCAGCAACAAGCCGCCGAGTACCTGGCCATGAACCTGCTGAAGAACCCCGACCTGCACCGCGCCCGCCATATTGCCATCTACCTGCCCAACGACGGCGAAATTGATCCCCACGTCTATCTGGACATCGCCCGGCGCAAGGGTATCCGCTTCTACCTGCCGGTATTGCATCCGATTCACGAAGGCAGGCTGGCCTTCAGCCCGTATTACGATGGTGTAGAGCTGACCGCCAACCGCTTTGGCATCCCTGAGCCAGCGTTCAGCAAAGGCCTGCGGCGCCCGGCCTGGGCACTGGATGCCGTACTGTTTCCATTAGTGGGTTTTGATGAACAGGGCGGAAGACTGGGAATGGGCGGCGGCTTCTACGACAGAACGTTTGCCTTCAGCCGTATACGACCAAGACTGGCACCGAAACTGATTGGCCTGGCCCACGATTTTCAGAAGGTAAGAAAGCTGCCGGTAGAGCCCTGGGATGTCCCCCTGCACAGCGTGGTGACCGATAAGCGGCGTTACCGGTTCAAAGGCTGACTCATGACCTGAACAGAGCCAACAAGATTGGAGGCTCGTGCGCCTTTGTCTTCCGAGGCGTGGATGGATGTGAAACCAGTAATCACAAGGCCGACGGCAAAAATCAGCACAATGGCTTTGATGATGTCAGGCTTACCGCCCATGGCTTCAGTTCCTCAAAATACAGTTTTGAAAATGTCGGGAAATCAGCAAGCTATTCTTGACTTCAAGAATCAGGAGAAAGACTAACACCTATCTTCGGTTTTACAATTTTTCACAGATTAAACTTCCGTAAGCTTTCTCAGAGCTTACGAAACGGTTGGGGATACCCTTTCTGAAACTGTGCGGAGCCCAAGCAACACATGGATGTGCCGCCAGGAGCGTGTTTCTGAAAGGGTGTCCCCAATCGGTTCCCGCACTGAATTCACGAGCTAGGAGGACCGGGTGTTACCCTGCCCCAGAAACAGCTGATAAGCCTCATTATCCGTCATGCTCTCATAGCGGAAGCCGACCTTATCGAGCATTTTCTCGAAGTCCTGCACCTCGCCATCCTCAACTTGGGCTCCCAACAAAACCCGGCTGTAGGCCGCACCGTGATTACGGTAATGGAACATGGAAATATTCCAGCGGGTACCCAGTGACATCAGGAACTTGAGCAACGCACCGGGGCGCTCCGGGAACTCGAACTGGAAAACCTTTTCGTTGGTAATGCTCGGCGCGTGGCCGCCCACCATATGGCGAATGTGCTGCTTGGCCAGATCGCTGTCGGTCAGATCAGCCACCGAATAACCGGTCTCACGGAGGTCCTGAACCAGCTCCTCGCGGCCGTGCCCTCCTGCCGCAATCTGAATGCCCACGAAAATCGTGGCATTGGTGGCATCGGCATAGCGATAGTTGAACTCGGTAATGCTGCGTTTGTGCAGGGCATTGATAAAGGTCTTGAAGGCGCCCGGTTTTTCCGGGATGGTGACGGCCAGGATCGCCTCGCGCTTCTCACCCACTTCCGTGCGCTCGGAAATATAGCGCAGTCGATCAAAGTTCATGTTGGCACCGCTGAGGGTGGCAATCAGGTTTTCGCCCTCAATCCGCTCCCGCTCGATGTACTTCTTGATGCCCGCCACGCCCAACGCACCAGCTGGCTCGGCAATGGACCGGGTATCTTCAAATACATCCTTGATGGCGGCGCAGATTTCATCGGTGGATACGGTAATCACCTCGTCCACGTGGTCCTTGCAGATCTCCCAGGGATACTTGCCGATCTGCTTGACGGCCACGCCATCGGCGAAAATGCCAACTTCATCCAGCACTACGCGTTTGCCGGCCTTCATGGCGGCCTGCAGGCAGTTGGAATCCTCCGGCTCGACGCCAATTACTTTGACCTCGGGGCGCAGATACTTGATGTAGGCCGCCATGCCAGCAATCAGGCCGCCGCCACCGACACAGATAAAGATCGCGTGGATCGGCTTGCTGAACTGCCACATGATTTCCATGGCCACAGTGCCCTGGCCGGCGATCACATCAGGATCGTCATAGGGCGGAATGTAGGTGTAGCCGTGCTTCCGGATCAGCTCCTGGGCATGGGCAGCGGCGTCATCAAAGGCATCGCCCTTCAGCACCACCCTGGCACCGTGGTCCCGCACTGAGCGCACCTTAATCTCCGGCGTGGTCTGGGGCATGACTATCACCGCCTTGATGCCAAGCTTTTTCGCCGCCAGAGCCACACCCTGGGCGTGATTGCCAGCCGAGGCACAGATCACGCCCCTGGCCTTCTGCTCTTCGGAAAGCTGGGCGATCCGGTTATAGGCGCCGCGAATCTTGAAGGAGAACACCGGCTGAAGGTCTTCACGCTTGAGCAGAATATTATTGCCAAAGCGCTGGGACAGACTACGGGCTTCAGTCAGGGGTGTTTCGATGGCCACGTCATAGACGCGCGCATCGAGAATCTTCTTGATGTAGCGTTGCGGCATAGCAGTTCCGGCTTTTGGTTGGTGTGTGATTGGTGGCTGGCTGATAAAAGCCCACAGTGTAGAAAGTTTGCACGGCAGCCGTCTATAAGCAGAGGGCTCTTAAGCGCTATAATGCGCACAAAGCCAACCTGATTTGCAGCCGGAGCCTCCGATGACCCAGGACGAACTGAAAAAAGCCGTCGCCAAAGCCGCCATTGATTACATCGTCCCCCGCCTTGATAGCGAGAGCGTGATCGGTGTTGGCACCGGCAGCACGGCGAGCTTCTTCATCGACATGCTCGCGGAACTGAAAACCGAATTCGACGGCGCCGTTGCCAGCTCCGAAGCGACCGCCGAGCGCCTGAAAAGCCACGGCATCCCGGTCTATGATCTCAACAGCGCCGGCGATCTGGAGTTCTACGTGGATGGCGCCGATGAAACCAACGAGCGCCTGGAACTGATCAAGGGCGGCGGTGCCGCACTGACCCGGGAGAAGATCGTGGCAGCGGTTGCCAAAACCTTCATCTGCATTGCCGACGATTCCAAGATGGTGGGCGTTCTGGGCCAGTTCCCGCTGCCGGTGGAAGTCATTCCCATGGCCCGCAGCCATGTTGGCCGGGAAATCGTCAACCTGGGGGGCGATCCGGTTTACCGTGAAGGCGTGACTACCGACAACGGCAACATCATTATCGATATTCACAACCTGGACATCTCCCGCCCGATCCAGGTCGAGGAAAGGCTCAACAACATCGTAGGTGTAGTGACCAATGGCTTGTTCGCTCGCCGTCCGGCCGATTTGCTGTTGCTTGGCACCAAAGACGGGGTAAAGAGCATTCCTCGTAAGGGCGCCTGAGCCACTTACCTGTCGCAAAACAAAGCTGGCCTTTCGGGCCAGCTTTTTTATTGCCCAGACCCCCTAAAACCAAGCGCTTGCTTGGTACCAGAAATTAGGCGACACTCCTCCCATTGATTCCGATCAGGGAGCTATACCGTGTCCGATTACTTCAACGAAACTCACCAACAGGTTCGCGCCACCGCCCGCAAGTTCATCCAAACCCACGTATTGCCGCACATCGACGACTGGGAAGAAGCGGGTGAGTTTCCCCGGGATCTCTACAAGAAGGCCGGGGATGCAGGTTTGTTGGGCATAGGCTTTCCCGAAGCATTGGGCGGGATCGGAGAAGGCGACATCTATCTGAAAGTGGCTGTTTCCGAAGAACTGATGCGCTCCACCTCCGGCGGCCTGGTTGCCGGGCTCGGCTCGCTGGATATCGGACTGCCGCCGGTGGCCAAATGGGCAAGAAAGGACATTCGTGAGCAGATCGTGCCGCCCGTGCTGCGGGGCGAAAAGATAGCCGCACTGGCCGTTACCGAACCCGGCGGCGGGTCCGATGTCGCCAACCTGAAAACCCGGGCGGTCCGGGACTGCGACCATTACATCGTCAACGGTAGCAAGACCTTCATCACCAGCGGCATGCGTGCAGATCACTACACCGTTGCCGTGCGCACCGGGGGCGAAGGTCATGCCGGTATCAGTCTGTTACTGATCGACCGGGACACGCCCGGATTCTCCACCGGCAAGAAACTGCGAAAAATGGGCTGGTGGGCCAGCGACACCGCCGAACTTTTCTTCGAGGATTGTCGTGTCCCGGCCGACCGCCTGATCGGCGCCGAAAACTCCGGCTTCATCGCCATCATGAGCAACTTCCTGTTCGAGCGTCTCAGCCTGGCCATCATGGCCTACATGACCGCCCAGCTCGCCTACGAGGCGGCACTGGAGTACACCCAACAAAGAAAGGCGTTTGGTCGCAACATTGCCGGCTTTCAGGTAACCCGCCACAAGCTGGTGGACATGGCCACCCAGATCGACGTGGCCCGGGAATACACCTACCGCTGCGCGGCCCTGATGCAGGCGGGCAAGAATCCCATCAAGGAAGTGGCCATGGCCAAGAACTTCTCGGTGGATGTGTGCGAAAAGGTCACCCGGGAAGCGGTGCAGCTGTTCGGTGGCATGGGGTATATGCGGGAAACCGTCGTCGAGCGCCTGTACCGCGACGCCAAGATTCTCTCCATCGGCGGCGGCACGACAGAGATCATGAAGGAGCTTATTGCCAAGCAGATCAAGCTATGAGGCAGAAAGAACAGATCAAGCGCCGCCCAAGACAACCTCCGCAGACTATTCCCAACATCCCGGCAAAAGGCGCGGTCCAAAAGACCGCGTTCAATTCTTGCCGTACGATGCATTCCGTTGCCCTACTGTTTCACATCCAGCATGCCGTAAGGCCGCTCCTTCACGCCCTTGAGCAGGCCTACGATCACGTCCGTGCCACTCATCGGCGCCATTTCCGGGTAGTCCTTCATCTCGATGGCGCCTTCGATTTCCAGGTGGCCGTAACGAAAGCTATTCACCTTGCCATCAGTGGCCACCCAGCGGAACTCCCGTTCGGTCTCGCTGTACTTGCCGTCGCTGATAAACAGCCGGCCCTTGCGGCCCGCCACTTTCATGCTGCTTGAGGCCAGGAAGGCCAACATGCCGCTGGCTTCGCTCAGCACGTCTTTCAGCCTCTGTTTGCTGGTGTAGGTCCCCGCTTTCAACAAAAATTGCGAGCGCTGACCGTTGTAGAATTTCATGCTGTACCCCTCCCGTTCCGGGGTCACCGTGTTCACCACCACGAATTCCCGGTCCAGGCACACCCCTGCTTTTTTGTGGGGCCAGGGGTGGTACTCAACAGCCGCTGCGCGCTCCTGCATCCGGGCCAGCCGCTTCCGGTAGATGGCTTTATAATCAGGTTCGTCACGCGATACCAATCCAAGCGCCCCTTGCCCTTGAATAGCAATGGCCTGCTCTACCTCTGGGAAGTCCTTCAGGAAGAAAGTTTCAAACTTGTGGCTTCGATTTGGCTTTTCACGCATGCCTGGAATTTTTCTTCTGTCAGCGTAAAAAACCAGGGTCTTAAGGCTACTCTCCAGACTCTCGTGCACGTAGCCGGTTTCCACAATCTCCTTTTGGCGTTCAGCTTCCACACGGGCCTGCCATTTCTCAACACGGTGCTCGCCATGGTAGGCGGTGTCGTGGACCTGTTCCTCCGGCGGATACACCGAGGTCACGATCTGCTCATCGTTGTATCCGCTGCGAATCAGTTTCATGTCCGCCGGCAGCTCCAGTTGATAGCGGCCCGCGCAGTGTTCCGTGAATTTGAATTCCGGGACCTCTGCTTCATTGACGTCCGTTTTACTCATGGCCATTCCTTGTATGGTTTGTGTCAGTAATAGCAGCCCTGCCAGGGCATTGCGGATAACCGGTGTCATTCAGCCTCCCAGTTTGCTGTGAATGTCGGGCAGCAGCGTTTGCAGTTCACCCACCACCAGATCCCGCACATCCGGGCAGTTGAAAAACGTTTGGTGCTCCTCCGTGGCCGGCAGGGAATAAGGTGGCGTATTGGTCGCGTGGTAAGTCCGCCCGGTTATGATCGGCTGGTCCGGATCACCGTCCAGGAAGCTGACAATCACCTCGTGACCGACGCGAGGCAAGGCCATGAATCCGTATTGCCCGCCAGCCCAGCCCTGGCTTACCCGTAACCAGGCACTGCTGTGCTCATCGTCCGTGCCGTAACGGTCCCAGGGAAACCATACCTTTACCCTTCCGTGGTCATCGCAATAAATCTCCTCCCCGACCGGCCCCGTCACCCTGGCTATTTGAGGGCCGTCCATTACCGGGCGGCAGTTGTCGTTCCGCGGACACCAGTTCACGGTCGCAGGCACCGCCGTGAAACGATTTCCGTAGGTTGTTGGCTCGCCGCCGGCTTCTTCCTCCAGCGCCTGCGGCTGGACACCGTGATGCGTCACCCCCGTCAGTAACCATTCAATGTTGGATGCCTCATCAAAATGGTCTTCCAGAGGAACGCATGCGCCGGCCGTGAAATCGGCCCGATTGCTCTCACCGCTGGCGGTACTCACATTTCGTCGGAGGCCATCAAGCCGGGCCCGGGCGAACGGTTCGCCGCTGGCATCCTGCTTGTACCGCCCCGGGTAGTCGTAGTGTTCGTAGTCCGGTCGCTGATGCTTAAGGCCCGACGCCATGCCCATATGGTCAAGCCCATAGGCGGGGTTACGGAAGGTGTAGTCTTTCATGACAACTCCGGCAACACCGACCCGCTCGGTGGTGTCAAACCGGGTTATGCGGCTTTGCCGGCTGCTACCGCCAGCCATGGCATTGTAGGGGGCTTTGTCCAGCTTCAGTGAGTCCCGGTGATGATCGGCAATAACAAACTCAGAGCTCTCCGGCCCGTGTTCGATACGGAAATGCCAGCCTTCCTCGGCGGCCAACCGCTGCAGGAAAGCAAGATCGGACTCGCGGTATTGCACGCAGTATTCCCGTTCTTCCGGTGTTCGAACCAAATTGAAACGTGTGCCTGTCACTCCGTATTCATCCAGCAACACCCGCACTATCGCTTCGGTATCCTTATGCTGAAATATCCGGCTGTTCCGGCCTAAACCGAGGCGCCACAGGGTGGGCCTGATCACCATTTGGTAGCGGGTTCGGTGGTGGCCCACAGCACCACGACAAAACTCTGCCACTACCCCCCTGAACTGCCGCAGCAACCGACCATCCTGATAGATTCGAAGGATCATCTCTTGTTGCAGCACCTCCGCCGGCGCAACCTGGCTGGCTTTGCTGAACGCTGTCAGGTTGAGAGTAAACACGTCGGAAAGTGCCTCAACAACCTCGAACTCGTACACACGGAAAGTATCGTCGGGTAGGTCCCCAACACCCACGGTGAATTGCAAGCCTGTGGAATCCAGCATTAACAACGTCCTTTGTCAGTAGGATCAATACTCGATCAGTGAGTATCAGGAGAAAAAAGGGATAAGTGGGAACGGCGTCGAGTAATTACGGGAGTTCGCCTAGGGGATGGAGGAATACCCGGGCTCCGGTTCTCCTCGTGCTCGCTACGATAGCAACTCTGGTAAAGCTGAAAGCCCTCACGGGCCAAGGCGAGGAATCTGTGGTGGGAAATGCCTCCGGGGCGAGACGGAGAGCCGCCGAAGTGAGAAGTGCCCGGAACCCCCTCAAATCTTATTGAGAGCCCGCTTTCATGCCGCGCCAGACACGCAGAGAGATCAACTGTCCAACCCTTCCTTTGTGGCGTCATCTTCTCATTATCCCTTGAGAGTGGATTAACGTTCCTTGCTTTCCGTTTCCGGAAATTACCAGAGTCAGAATACGGCAACAATATGGCGCATAACGTTACAGTCCAACGTTTGGTTTCGATCCTCACCATTGTCCCGTATAATTGCGTCCACTTTTCCAATGCAGTCAAACGCACCTCAGGAAGGATCGCACATGCAATTCGACAACATCCCCGCAGGCAAGAACCCGCCTGAAGATATTTACGTTGCTATCGAAATCCCGGCCAACAGCTCCCCGGTGAAGTACGAACTGGACAAAGACATGGGCGCCCTGCTGGTGGACCGCTTCATGGCCACCCCGATGTTCTACCCGGCCAACTACGGTTTCATCCCGCACACCCTGGCCGACGACGGCGACCCCCTGGACGTGCTGGTAGTAACCCCTTACCCGGTTCAGGCAGGCTCCGTGATCCGCTGCCGCCCGGTTGGCGTGCTGAACATGGAAGACGAAGCCGGTGGTGACGCCAAGCTGGTTGCCGTGCCTCACGACAAACTGACCACCACTTACCACAACGTTCGGGAAATCACCGATCTGCCCGAACTGCTGCGCGATCAGATCAAGCACTTCTTCGAGAACTACAAGACCCTTGAGCCGGGCAAGTGGGTCAAGGTTCAGGGCTGGGACAACGCCGAAGCTGCCAGAAAAGCCATCGTCGATTCCGTGAACGCCTACAAGGGCTGACCCGGTAATTCCAGGCATAGAAAAACCGGGCGCGATGCCCGGTTTGTCTATGCCTGCCCACCCGGGGCAGGTGGCCGGTCACCCCCGGGAAAGCAGATCCCGCATATCACTGATTGCCGCGCTGGCCCGGGAGAGATAGGCCGCCATGGTCAGTGAGTGATTGGCGAGTACGCCAAAACCGCTGCCGTTCAGTACCACCGGGCTCCACATTGGACCCTGGGCACCTTCCAGCTCAATGATCACCTGTTTCACGCTGGACATGGCATTTTTATCCTGCAGCACCTTCCGGAAGTCCACTTCAATGGCCCGGAAGATATGCAACAGCGCCCAGGAACTTCCCCGGGCTTCGTAGAGAACATCATCAATCTGGGTCCAGGGCGTCTTCACATCAATGCCCCTTGCTTCTTCCTGCAGCGGGTTATCCATATCCATATTGGCCACTGCATCAGATACCGAGGCCTTGCCAACACTCTCGCCCAATGTTCTTGAGAGGCTGCCGATTCTGGTTTCAAGGTCCGCCAACCAGTTTGCCAGATTATCCGCCCGGGCATAGAACTGGGCGCGGGACTGCTCCGGGCTGGACAACCGGTTGAGGTAGCGCTTCAGGGCTGCGATGCCGCGACGGTATTCCGCTTCGGTGGACGGGATGGCCCAGCTTCCGCTGTCAAAATTAAACTGCGGCTCCGCGATGGTCAGGTCCGGGTCCTCCGCGGACTGGCTCTGGGAGCGGGCAATATCCCGGCGCATGGCCCGGGACAGGTCCCGGAGCTGCACCAGCACGCCAAACTCCCAACTGGGCATGTTGTCCAGCCAAACGCCCGGCGGGAATATATCGTTGGAAATATAGCCGCCGGGCTTTTCAAGCAGGGTTTCGGCGATCCGGATCATGGTTACCGTGGTCGCGAAACCTGTCACCGGTTCACGCCCCATGGAACTGGCTACTGAGCGGGTATGCTCACGAACCGAAAACGCGTCGGGCTCGCTGCTCCAGTACATGCCGAGGACGACCGACACCAGGAGGTACACCACCAGCAACGCCAGAATGAGCTTACCAATAACACCGCTGCCCCCGGCAGAATTCCGAACATCGTCTTTCCTGTCCCTGAAGTACTGTCTGATTTTGCCTGGCATATGACTTTTAATCCCCTGTCTGTTGATTGTCAGCGGCAAACGGCTGGCCAGGATGGTAACCCATGGCTCCGTCGATACCCAGCGTACAGAGTACCGAGTATTCCGCCGCGGTTTCCACTCCTGTGGGAGCATGGTCTGGCCGGGTGATGGTCTGGCCGGGTGATTGTGACCTGCAGCGCAGAGTTGACAAACATTTACAGTGCGCAACCTACGCCGACAACACTAAACACTATAGACTCTGCAAAAGGACTAAGGTTGAAAATTGTCCGCACCGGGGAAGGACGACCAATAACGAAAAAAACAGGCCGGAGCAACATGAACGACGAAAGCCAGAAAGAAAAACTCAGGCAGCATTTCGCACGCCGGGTAACAACCCAGGCCCGGGTTGTTCTGGATACCTGGCAAAAGATTCACGAAGACGGTGAGAAGGCCGCGGCTCATCGCGGGGAGTTCGCCACCGCCACAGGCAAACTGGTCCGTTACGCACAGCGTTTCGAAATGGTCAGCCACGCTGACGCCGGCCAGGCCATTCTGGAGCTGATCAACCACTGGGAGGCCGGCTCCGCGCTGGACGAGACCCTGGAACGGAAACTCCAGGATGCCATCGAGGCCCTCTCCCAAAGCACGCTGCGCCGAACAGACCGCAACAACCCCGAAATGCCTCACCAGTTCCGTCGCACCCCGGTTTACATTGCCCTCGGCAATCAGGAGATGGCAGGCCGCCTCATCCGTCAGCTGGAGTTTTTCGGCTTCCGGGCCTCAGCCTTTGCCAGCCCCGAAGATCTGACCGAAGCCTGCGCACTCCACAAGCCGGAAACCATTCTGGTGGATGTCAATTTTGGCGGCACGCCCAATGCGGGCATCGCCACCATTGAACATCTTCAGGAACGTCACGACACACCCATCCCGATCATTTTCATGAGCGACGAAGACGGCTCCATTGAGACCCGGCTGCAGGCTTCCCGCTGTGGCGGCGAGGAATTCTTCTATCCGGCGGTTGATCCCGGCCAACTGATCGAGAAGATCGAAACCTACACCCATGGCAATACAGTAGAGCCCTATAAGGTACTGGTACTGGACGACTCCCGGGCCCAGGCCAAATACATGGAAACGGTGCTGAAAAAAGCGGGGATGACCGCCCGCATCATAACCGACCCGATGCAGATTATTCATGGCCTGGAGGAATTTTCTCCGGAGATCATCATTCTGGATATGTACATGCCAGGCTGCACCGGAATGGAAATCGCCCGGGTGATCCGTCAGCAGGACCGCTTTCACAGCGTACCCATCATTTACCTGTCGGCGGAAGAAGATGTCAGCAAGCAACTCCACGCAATGAGCCTGGGCGGTGACGACTTCCTCACCAAACCGATCGACTCCAAGCACCTGATTGCGACCATTCATAACCGCGGACGGCGCGCGCGTTCGCTGCTGGCACTGATGATTCGTGACAGCCTGACCGGGCTGTTCAACCACACCCACAGCCTGCACCTGCTGGATCAGGAAATCGTCCGGGCGCGGCAGAAAGGCCAGCCTCTGTGCTTTGCCATGATCGACATCGACTATTTCAAGAAGGTGAACGACACCTTTGGCCACCCGATTGGGGACCGGGTGCTGCGGAGCCTGTCGATGTTCCTCAAGCAGCGCCTGCGTAAAACCGACCACATTGGCCGCTATGGCGGAGAGGAATTTGCCATCATCCTGCCCAACACCCGCCCAAGCGATGCGCGGAATGTGCTCAACGAAATCCGAGAACGCTTCTCGGAACTGCATCAACCGGCGGGGGACAGGGAGTTCAATGTCACCTTCAGCTGCGGCATCGCAGCCTGGAATCAAGAGACATCCCAGGCCCTGTGCGAGCGCGCGGACCGGGCGCTCTACACCTCCAAGGAACACGGCCGCAACTGCGTTACCCTGGAGGATTGACCATCCTGCCCCGCCGGGCATGCTTCAGGCCTTGCCCGGCGCCTGTCATTTATGAAACCAACGTCGTATAGAAGTTCTCGCCATCGTTGACGACAATGATTATCGTCAACGGAAAGAGCCCGTTTCGCTTCATTTGCCGTCTTTATTACGACCAATGGACAACAGGGAAGATTGTCAAAAAGTGTTGATCTGAGGGAAACAAGCACGCACCATTGAGGGAACTTGCCGTTAATTTCGGCGATTCTGTTAAAAGACATCAAGGCAGACAGAACCATGTCGACAATTCTGGTGCTCCATGGCCCCAACCTCAACATGCTCGGCACCCGAGAGCCAGAGGTCTATGGTTACGAGACACTGGCCGATATTGACGACCGGTTGCGCTCGCTGGCGGCAGAGAAAGGTCATCACCTGCTGCATCTGCAGTCAAACGCCGAATACGAACTGATTGAGCGGGTTCACGAAGCCCGGGCAGAAGGCGTGGATTTCATCATCATCAATCCGGCTGCTTTCACCCATACCAGCATTGCCCTCAGGGACGCCATACTGGCTTCGGGGATCCCATTCATCGAAGTGCATCTTTCCAATGTGCATGCACGGGAACCCTTCCGGCATCACTCCTATTTCTCGGATATCGCCGACGGCGTTATCTGTGGGCTGGGCAGCCAGGGGTACGACCTCGCACTTCAGGCCGCCCTGAAACGCATTCACCGATAGACCTGACAAAACGGGACTGGACTGACTATGGACATTCGCAAAATCAAGAAACTGATCGAGCTGCTTGAGGAATCTGATGTCGAGGAGCTGGAGATTCATGAGGCCGACGATTCGGTGCGCATATCTCGCCGCCGCGAGCCGGCCGCCGGCACCCACTACATGAGCCATTACCCGGCCCCTGCGCCCCAGGCAGCACCCGCTCCGGCGGCGCCTGCACCGGCCGCGGAAGACCCCCCTGCGCCAGCAGTTCCGGCCGGCCACACCCTGAAATCCCCGATGGTGGGCACGTTCTACCGTTCCCCGTCTCCGACCACCAAGGCGTTTGTGGAAGTCGGTCAGACCGTCAATGTGGGTGATGTGGTCTGCATCGTGGAAGCCATGAAGATGATGAACCAGATCGAGGCCGACAAGAGCGGAACCATCACGGAGATCCTGGTCGAGAATGGCCAGCCGGTAGAGTTTGACCAGCCCCTGGTCGTCATTTCCTGAACACGGTGATAGCTACTCATGGCCATGTTAGAGAAAGTTCTGATCGCAAACCGGGGTGAAATTGCCCTCCGGATTCTGCGCGCCTGCAAGGAACTGGGCATCAAGACCGTGGCAGTGCACTCCCAGGTCGACCGTGATCTGATGCACGTACGCCTGGCAGACGAATCCGTCTGTATTGGCCCCAACAGTCCGACCGACAGCTACCTGAACATCCCGACGATCATCAGTGCGGCAGAAGTCACCGACTCCGTGGGCATCCACCCCGGCTATGGTTTTCTTGCCGAGAACGCCGATTTCGCCGAACAGGTCGAGAAAAGCGGATTCCATTTTATCGGACCGAAAGCCGAAACCATTCGCCTCATGGGCAACAAGGTGTCTGCCATCAACGCCATGATCAAGGCGGGCGTTCCGACCGTGCCGGGATCAGACGGCCCGCTCGACGACGACGAAGAGCGGACACTCCGCATTGCCCGGGAAATCGGCTACCCAGTGATGATCAAGGCCGCGTCCGGCGGCGGTGGTCGCGGCATGCAGGTGGTTCACTCGGAAGCGGCCCTGCTCAAAGGCGTCCAGATTACCCAGAGCGAGGCCAAGAATGCCTTTGGCGATCCGACGGTGTACCTGGAAAAATTCCTGGAAACACCCCGGCATGTAGAGGTTCAGGTGCTGGCCGACATGCACGGCAACTGCATTCATCTGGGCGACCGTGACTGCTCCATGCAGCGCCGGAACCAGAAAGTCATAGAGGAAGCGCCGGCCCCGAACGTCAATCCGGAATCCCGGGAGCGTACCCTCAAGGCCTGCACCGATGCCTGCAAGGAAATTGGCTACGTTGGCGCCGGCACCTTTGAGTTCCTGTACCAGGACGGCGAGTTTTATTTCATCGAAATGAACACCCGGGTTCAGGTTGAGCATCCGGTCTCCGAAATGGTGACGGGCGTGGACATTGTCCGCGAACAGCTGCGTATTGCCAGCGGTCTGCCGCTGCAGTACACCCAGGATGATATCCGCATTTCCGGGCACGCCATCGAATGCCGGATCAACGCGGAAGACCCGAAAACCTTCGTGCCAAGCCCGGGCAAGGTCACACACTTCCATGCGCCTGGCGGTAACGGTGTGCGGGTTGATTCGCACATGTACAGTGGCTACACGGTGCCGCCGTTCTACGACTCCCTGATCGCCAAACTGATCACCTGGGGTGATGATCGCGAGATCGCACGGCGGCGCATGAAGAACGCGCTGGACGAACTGCTGGTCGAGGGCATCAAGACCAACCAGCCCCTGCATCGGAAGCTGGTACGCGATGGTGGCTTCAAACAGGTAGACTTCACCATCCACTACCTCGAGAAACTGATGCGGGATTAATCATGCCCTGGATACAACTCCAGATCCCGGCCGATCCGGACAACGCGGACCAACTGGAGGACCTGCTCATGGAGATGGGCTGTGGCGCCGTCTCCATGGAGGATGCCGCCGATCAGCCCCTGTACGAGCCGGACCCCGGTACCACACCACTGTGGAGTCAGACCACCGTCACCGGCCTGTTTGACTCCGACCGGGACATCGAGCAACTGTGCGCTGATGTTCGCAATGCCTGGCACCAGCAAACCCAGCAGGCCCTCCCGGAAATCGAAGTGACACTGGTTGAAGACAAGGACTGGGAACGGGCCTGGATGGACGATTTCCAGCCCCTGAAATTCGGTGAACGGCTCTGGATTGTTCCCAGCTGGCACGAGGCGCCGGACCCAGATGCGGCCAATCTGATGCTGGACCCCGGCCTCGCCTTTGGGACCGGCACCCACCCGACGACTGCCCTCTGCCTGGAGTGGCTGGACGGGCAGGATGTGCAGGGCAAGCAGGTCATCGATTATGGCTGCGGTTCGGGCATTCTTGGCCTGGCTGCCCTGTTGCTGGGCGCAAACCTTGTCATTGGTGTCGATACCGACCCCCAGGCCCTTGAGGCCAGCCGGGAAAACGCTCGCCGGAATGGCGTCGACGACAGCAAGCTGGCCCTTTATCTGCCGGAGGACGAGCCCGACAAGCAGGCGGACGTCATGCTGGCGAACATCCTGGCCCAGCCATTGATCGGCCTCGCCCCCCACCTTGCCTCCCGGACCAGACCCGGCGGGGATCTGGTACTGTCCGGCATCCTGTCCAATCAGGTCCGGGAGGTGGTGGCGGCCTACGAGCCCTGGTTCGTTATGGATGAACCCGAACAGAGGGAAGAATGGATACGCCTCACAGGGCGGCGCAACGACAGATGACGAATACGGTCTTAACGACTAAACTCCGACACTCGTAGCCCAGTCGCTTTCAGGAAGAAGCATGACCCAGAGCAGCCTGCAGACACAGTGCCCGAACTGCCAGACCCGTTTCCGGGTAACCGACGAACAGCTTGGCATTGCCAAGGGCAAGGTGCGCTGCGGGAACTGCATGGGCGTGTTCAATGCCATTGAACACCAGATTATCCCGGGCAGCGGCAAGAAACCACGAACATCCCCGGAGCCTGCGAATCCGGCAGGCGGCCCGTCATCGCCGGACACCGACGCTTCCGGCACCAGCGAAGAGGATTTCGTGTTTGCCGACAACCCGGAGGAGGATGCCACGGAAGGCCGCTATGCCGGCACTAAACTGACCTTCTCCGATGACGAGCTCAGTGACAGCTTCCGCAGTTTCGACGAGCGCGAAGCGACGGACTACAAGGATGCCGACACCGACACCTCGAACGAAGACGTGGATGAAAGCTGGGCCGAAGCCATTCTGCAGGATGACGAGCCGGCGTCCCGGGCACCTTCGGCTCCCACTCGCGCTGAACCGGAATCAGCCCCGGAGCCCGAAACCAGGCCGGAACCCGGACCAGAGCTGAGCCTTGAGGAAGAGCCGGTATTCGAACACACACAGCCACGGTCTTCGACCGGCTCCAGTCCCGCCAGGGACAGTGATCCTTCCGATGAGTTTGCTGGCGAGTCCGGTTTTTACCTTGATGAGCCAGATCGCCCGGGGGATTCATTCCATGCCGAACCACCCTTCAGGGACCTCCGGAGAGATCCCGTTGGCGTTGACTCCGGCAGGGGTAGTCGCATCCGGACCCTGGTCTGGAGTCTGATTGTTCTGGGGTTGGTGGGGGTTCTGGTCGCCCAGGTGACCTGGTTCCAGTTTGATCGCCTGTCGGCCATCCCGGAGCTGCGACCGTTTTACGAGAAGGGCTGCGAACTGGCAGGCTGCGAGCTCAAACCGCTGATTAACGTCGATGCCATCCAGAGCCGGAAGCTGGTGGTAAGGACCGACCCGGATAACCGCTCCCAACTGGTTGTTGACGCCGTGATCATCAATCGCGCCGACTTCGAACAGCCGTTCCCGGTCATTGCCCTGACCTTCTCCAACCTGAACGGCGATGTGGTTGCCCAAAGCGTGTTCACGCCCGAAGAATACCTCGCCGGGGAAGGCAAAGAACTGGACGCCATGCCTACTGATACGCCCGTGCGAATCGCCATCAGCATCCGGGATCCTGGCCGCGATGCCGTGAACTACAACATTCTGTTTCGCCCCAACTCACCCTGATACAGCAGGCAAGCATTTACCCGGCAGGCATTGCCGGCGACCATTGCACAGAACAAAAGTCAACCAGAAAGAGCGAAAAATAGTCAGTTTTTTCAGCCTCCAGCCCCTTCAATCAGAATGCCCCCGGCGGTATCATTAGCGCCCTTCGGATGATGGATCGGTTATTAATTGAACAATTGCTCAGATCCGACCTTGCTTAACCCGCTGTGACACGGACTCAGATCATGCTGCCAACGGCAAAAATCGGGCCGTACACCTTGCCCAGCCCATTGATTGTTGCGCCCATGGCTGGCGTAACAGACCGCCCGTTCCGGCAGTTGTGCCGGAGACTCGGTGCCGGCCTGGCCGTGTCGGAAATGGTTATAGCGGACAGCAAGCTCTGGCATACGCGCAAGTCCAGGACACGCCTGAACCACGAAGGCGAACCAGGGCCCCGCTCGGTGCAGATTGCCGGCGGTGATCCACAAATGCTGGCCGACGCCGCGCAACAGAACGCCCAGTTCGGGGCCCAGATCATCGACATCAACATGGGTTGTCCGGCCAAGAAGGTCTGTAACAAGGCGGCGGGTTCGGCACTGATGAAGGATGAAGCGCTGGTCCGCGATATTTTTGAGGCGGTGGTCAACGCAGTCGATGTTCCCGTAACCCTGAAAATGCGTACCGGCTGGGACCGGGACAATCGCAATGCGCTGATTGTTGCCCGGATGGCCGAGGACGCCGGCATACAGGCCGTGGCCATCCATGGCCGTACCCGTGCGGACAAATACGAGGGAAATGCGGAGTACGACACCATCGCCGAGGTAAAATCCCGCATTGGCATTCCGGTGTTTGCCAACGGTGACATAAACTCTCCGGAAAAAGCGCGGGACGTGCTCCGACACACCGGAGCCGATGGCTTGCTGATCGGCCGCGCGGCCCAGGGCAGCCCCTGGATCTTCCGGGAGATTCAGCAGTTCCTGGAAACCGGGCGCCACATGCCCGCCCCGGAGCTGGATGAGGTTGAGAACATCCTGACCGGGCATCTTCAGGAGCTGCACACCTTCTACGGCGAGACCATGGGTGTGCGCATTGCCAGAAAACATGTGGGCTGGTATCTGCAGTCCCACGACCCGGGTAAACAGTTCCGTAAAGGCTTCAACGCCATTAATGATGCGCTGGAGCAAAGAGACACCATTCAACGGTATTTTGCAGACTTACGAAATGGAGAGGTATTCGCAGCATGAGCGCTGAGACTTTGGCAAACGACAACCTGAGCACCCCGGCCAACGATGACACCCATCAGTTGCAGACCCTGAGCAGCGGCGGCAACAGCGTCACCCTCCGTGACAGCGTTGAGGTTGCCCTGAAAAACTACTTCGCCCAGCTGGATGGCGCTCCGGTCACCGAGGTCTATCAGTTGGTCCTTTCCGAAGTGGAAGCCCCGCTGCTGGAACAGGTGATGAAGTACACCCGCAACAACCAGACCAAGGCGTCCACCATGCTTGGGCTGAATCGCGGAACCCTGCGCAAGAAGCTGAAACAGTACGGTCTGCTATAATCCAGACACCCTGACTTACAGAGGGCCTCCCGGACATCCTTCGCGAGGCCCTTATTCGTTCATCTCCAGCGAAGAAAGTGACCCATGGCACATCAGGCTAACACCTCCGTCCGTCGCGCACTGATCAGCGTGAGTGATAAAACCGGCATCGTCGATTTCGGACGTGCCCTGACCGAACGCGGCGTAGAGCTGCTCTCCACCGGTGGCACCTACCGCCTCCTGAAAGAAAACAGCATCCCGGTAACGGAAGTCTCCGACTACACCGGTTTCCCTGAGATGATGGATGGCCGGGTAAAAACCCTGCACCCGAAGATCCACGGCGGCATCCTTGGCCGGCGGGGCACCGACGATGTCGTTATGTCCGAGCATGGCATCAGCCCCATCGATATGGTGGTGGTCAATCTTTACCCCTTCGAGGAAACTGTGGCCAACCCGGATTGTGATCTGCCAACCGCCATTGAAAACATTGATATCGGTGGCCCGACCATGGTTCGTGCTGCCGCCAAGAACCACAACGACGTCGCCATTGTGGTGAACGTGTCCGATTACGGCCGGGTTCTGAAAGAGCTGGATGCCAACGATGGCCAACTGAGTTACAGCACCCGTTTCGATCTGGCGGTCAAGGCGTTCGAACATACCGCCGGTTACGATGGCGCCATCGCCAACTATCTGGGCGGCCGCACGCCAGACAACGACAACGCTGACTTCCCCCGCACCTTCAACGTTCAATATGTGAAAGTGCAGGACATGCGCTATGGCGAAAACCCGCACCAGCGCGCGGCTTTCTACACCGAGCGCAAGCCGAGGGAAGCCTGCGTGGCCACGGCCAGGCAGTTGCAGGGCAAAGAGCTGAGCTACAACAACGTGGCAGACACCGATGCCGCCCTGGAATGCGTGAAACCCTTCGCGGACCCAGCCTGCGTGATCGTCAAGCACGCCAATCCCTGCGGTGTCGCCATTGGTGCCGACATCCGTCAGGCCTACGATCTGGCCTTTGCCACCGACCCCACGTCGGCCTTCGGCGGCATCATCGCCTTTAACCGGGAGCTGGATGCCCTAACCGCCAAAGCCATCATCGACCGCCAGTTTGTGGAAGTGATCATCGCCCCCACCATCGCACCCGAGGCCGTGGAGCTGGTGTCCGCCAAGAAAAACGTGCGTCTGCTGGCCTGTGGCGAGTTTGATGGCGACCGCGCACCCGCCATGGACCTCAAGCGCGTGACCGGCGGTCTGCTGGTGCAGGACCGGGACCTGGGCATGGTGGCTATGGAAGACGTCAAGGTGGTCACCGAGCGCCAGCCCTCCGAGCAGGAGCTCAATGACCTGCTGTTTGCCTGGGAAGTGGCCAAGTACGTCAAATCCAACGCCATTGTCTACGCCAAGGCCGGACGCACCATTGGCGTCGGCGCCGGCCAGATGAGCCGGGTCTACAGTGCCAGGATCGCCGGCATCAAGGCCGCCGATGAAGGCCTGGAAGTGAAAGGCTCCGTCATGGCCTCCGATGCTTTCTTCCCGTTCCGGGACGGCATTGACGCCGCCGCCGCCGCAGGCATTACTGCTGTTATCCAGCCCGGTGGCTCCATGCGCGATCAGGAAGTGATTGCTGCGGCCAACGAGCACGGCATTGCCATGGTCTTCACCGGCATGCGCCATTTCAGGCATTAATACCTGAACATGGGGTCAGAACCACAGTTCTGACCCCGATCCGACTCGTGAACATAGGAAAGTGGGGTCAGAAGAAAGCCTTCTTCTGACCCCGGGTTAACCGGCTTCAAGGTAGAAAACTCATGAATATTCTTGTGATCGGCAACGGCGGACGTGAACACGCCCTTGCGTGGAAAGCCGCACAATCCCCGAAAGCGGATCGTGTTTTCGTGGCACCCGGAAACGCCGGCACTGCCCGGGAAGCCGGTCTGGAAAATGTTGATATCGACGTGATGGACCTGGACGGCCTGGCCAACTTCGCGGCGGCCAACAATGTCGGGCTTACCATCGTCGGCCCCGAAGCTCCGCTGGTGGCCGGTATCGTGGATAAATTCGAGCAGCGGGGGCTGCGGGTCTTCGGCCCGAGCGCAGGTGCTGCCCAGCTGGAAGGCTCGAAAGCCTTCACCAAGGATTTTCTGGCGCGCCACGGCATCCCGACCGCAGGCTACGGCAAATTCACCGATGTCGATGGAGCCCTGGCCTATGTGCGCGAGCAGGGCGCGCCGATTGTGGTCAAGGCCGATGGCCTGGCCGCCGGTAAAGGCGTGATTGTTGCCATGACCCTGGCCGAAGCCGAAGACGCTATCCGGGACATGCTGGCGGGTAATGCCTTTGGCGATGCCGGCAGCCGCGTGGTCATTGAGGAATTCCTCGAAGGCGAGGAAGCCAGCTTTATTGTGATGGTGGACGGCGAACATGTGCTGGCCATGGCCACCTCCCAGGATCACAAACGGGTTGGCGACGGTGACACCGGCCCCAATACCGGAGGTATGGGCGCCTATTCGCCGGCGCCGGTGGTGACCGCCGATGTTCACCAGCGCATCATGGACGACGTGATTTATCCGACGGTGCACGGCATGGCGGCCGAGGGTCACCCCTACAAAGGCTTTCTCTATGCCGGATTGATGATCGATACCAGCGGTGCTCCAAAAGTCATTGAGTTCAACTGCCGCTTTGGCGACCCGGAAACCCAGCCGATCATGCTGCGGATGAAGTCCGATCTGGTGGAGCTGTGCGATGCCGCCATCAATGGCAGGCTCGACCAGCACTCCTCCGAGTGGGACAACCGCGCCTCGGTCGGTGTCGTTCTGGCGGCCGGCGGCTACCCGGGCAGCTACAGCAAGGGTGACGTTATCTCCGGCCTGCCCGACACCGACACTGACGGTGAAAAGGTCTTCCACGCCGGAACCCGGCTCAATGGGGATCGGGTAGTCACCAATGGCGGGCGGGTACTCTGTGCCACGGCTCTGGGCAGTACCGTCACCGAAGCACAGAAGCGCGCGTATGAACTGGCATCCCGGATCCGGTGGGATGGGGTGTTCTATCGCAGGGACATCGGCCACCGCGCCATCGGCCGCGAGGCCAACTGAGCCGGGCTGCCCGGTCCGGTCACATTCACAATTCCCGGCCTGGCCGGGGATTGCTTCTCCTGGCCCCGCATCATAAGCATCGGCTATTGACTTTATAGTTACAGAACCGTAAAGTTCCGGTCGCACTGAATAGCAATGATTGTCACTTACATTTCCAAAAACGAATGGTAATGGAGATTAACCACATGTTTAAACCTTCCCGCTTATCACTGGCCGTGGCGCTCAGCCTTGCCTCGGGCGCCAGCTGGGCCGCCGGCGATGATCAGCCCCAGATGCTTGAGCCCATGGAAATCATTGGCGATGCATCCGCAGCCCAGACCTTGCCGGGATCGGGCTACGTCGTTGGTGAGCAGCAGTTGAAAACCGAAGTTGAGACCGACATCAACCAGGTACTGAAAACCGTCCCGGGCGTCTATGTACGGGAAGAGGAAGGCCTGGGCCTGCGCCCCAACATCGGTATCCGCGGCGCCACTGCCGAGCGCAGCAGCAATATTACCCTGATGGAAGACGGCATTCTGATTGCACCGGCTCCCTACTCCAATCCGGCGGCCTATTATTTCCCGACACTGAAGCGCATGTCCTCGCTGGAAGTGCTCAAGGGCGCTCCCCTGCTGCGCTATGGCCCGCAAACCACCGGCGGTGTTATCAACCTGATATCCACGCCCATTCCCGATGAGCGGAAGGGCTACGTCGAGACCGTCACCAACGACCGCGGCTCCACCGACGTTCATGTAACCTATGGCGACACGGCCGGCGACTGGGGCTACCTGCTAGAGACCGTCCAGCGCTCGGCGAAAGGCTTCAAGGAAATTGACCGCAGCAACCGCGACACCGGCTTTGATATCGAAGACTATGTCGGCAAGCTGCGTTGGCAGGGAGAGCGCCAGAGCGTGACCGCCAAACTGCAATATTCCGAGGAAACCTCCAATTCCAGTTACCTCGGCCTGACCGATGCGGACTTCAGCCAGGACCCGAA